>Ga0210407_10000058_pt1 | contig 145202 bp, 130 predicted proteins | sample IncBWC27MmetaG_FD_150860 | JGI IMG/M metagenome (GOLD analysis project Ga0210407, IMG submission 150860) | Forest soil microbial communities from Barre Woods Harvard Forest LTER site, Petersham, Massachusetts, United States - Inc-BW-C-27-M | ecosystem: Environmental > Terrestrial > Soil >...
ATGGAAGGCATCGCTCAATTCTGCGAGGCAGCTGGGCATGAAGCACCGGCGAGCAGAGGAACATGCAGGCCGCGGAGAGCAATAGGAGGCGGAAAACTGACCAGGCTCGCATACGAGGAAATATAGGCCTGTTCGAAAGCGGGTGCAAGAGGGCAAGGTACTGAGAAGTACCGTACGAGAGGGGCAATCGAAATTGGATACTGCAAGTCGGAACTTCAGGGGCCAAAGCCCATTTTTCTCTAGCGGCTTGATGTCGCGGTTAAAACCGCGACCCACAAAGACGCTCATCATGGTTCATCAGGTAGAGAACGGAAGGCGAAATAGGCGGCCGGAGAGGTGGGAACCGAAATCCGCGCAGCGGAGTTCAGGCCGCAGGCGTATAATTCGAGGCCAATTCTACAGGAGGTCCACCATGGCCAAGACCAAGCAGTACACGATTACATTGGACAACAAGCCCGGCGCGGTTGCGGAGATTGTGAAGACGCTCGGAAGCGCGAAGGTCAATATTCTTGGCCTGCTCGCGTGGGCCGAGGGACCGACGGGAACGCTGCAACTGATCGTCGAGGATTCGAAGCGCGCGAAGAAGGCGCTGGACGACGCGCGCGTTTCGTACAAGGAACAAACGACCGAGCAGATCGAACTCGCCAACAAGCCCGGAGCACTGTCGAAGACGCTTGAGCAGTTGGCCAAGAAGGGCGTGAACATCAACCACATTTACGCCACGGCCACCAAGGGCGGGAAGAAGGCTGTGGTGGTGTACGCCGTGGCCGAGGCGGCCAAGGCGGCGACGGCTTAAAGGCTCTGAACGGTTCGCTGATGTTGTTGGTATCGCTCGGCGCGTACGCCCTAAGGGCACGGCGTGCCGTGCCCCTACAGGCTTACGACGGTTTGCGCGTGGCACCGTGAATCTGGCTTTTCCAACGTGAATCCAATCGCCGTGTGGGCGCGCTCCAAGCAAGAGGCAGGTGTGAGTCCGTGAGAAAGCGATTTGTGAATGTCGGAGTGAACACATCTCAAGAACCTGCCGGGGCCGCACGGACTGCCTCCTCAGGGGCTGAAGCCCACTGTCATCACGATGCTGAATGTCGGAGCTGAAGCTCCGACCCCCTAAAAAGCTCTTTGTGAATTGAACTCGAGTAAAGTCCGAATGCTTCCGCAGACACCACTCACCGAGCTCATTGGCATCCGCTATCCGATCATTCAGGCGCCCATGGCGGGCGTGGGCATCACCGCAGATTTTGTTGCCGCGGTTTCGAATGCGGGAGGGCTCGGGTCGTTTGCTGCAGCGATGCTGCCGCCGGATGCGATTCGCCAGGGAATCGCGGAGGTTCGTGCGCGGACCACGAAGCCGTTCAACGTGAATATGTTCGTGCTGGAGCCGCCGTCGGCTAGCGCGGAGGAAGTTCGGGCGGCGCTTGAGTTGCTGCGGCCGATCCGCGAAGAGCTGGGGCTGCCGCCGGCGGAAGCACCGGCACAATTTTGCGAAGATCCTGCCGCGCAATTCGAGGCGGTGCTGGAAGCGCGGCCGGCGTTCGCGAGCTTCACTTTCGGTGTTTTGAAAGCCGGGCAAGTGGCGGCGCTGAAGGAGGGCGGGGCGCGAGTGATGGGCACGGTCACGACGGTCGAGGAAGCGCGCGCGTGGGAAGCTGCGGGCGCGGATGCGATTTGTGCGCAAGGCTCGGAAGCCGGCTCGCATCGCGGAACGTTTCTGGGCGATTTCGAAGCGGGCATGGTGGGAACGATGGCGCTGGTGCCGCAAATCGTGGATGCGGTGTGCGTGCCGGTGATTGCCGCGGGCGGAATCATGGACGGGCGCGGGATCGCCGCATCGCTGGCGCTGGGGGCGGCGGGGGTGCAGATGGGTACGGCGTTTCTGACTTGCGCGGATTCCGGCGTGATGGAGCAGTACAAGCAGTTGCTGCGGGGGGCCCGCGAGAACCAGACGCGCGTTTCGCGGATTTATACCGGCAAGCCGGCGCGAGGGCTGGTGAATGAATTCATGCGGCGGCTGGCGCCGCGGGAGCGGGAAATTCCGGCGTACCCGATTCAGAATGCGCTGACGCAGCCGATACGCGCGGCGGCGAAAAAGGCGGGGCGGACGGATTTCATGTCGCTGTGGGCCGGGCAGGGGGCGGGGATGAGCCGCGGGTTGACGGCGGCGGAGCTGGTGGCGGCGCTGGTGCGGGAGACGGAGGCGGCGCTGAAGCGGGTGGCGGGATAATTGCAAATTTGAAATTTCAAAGCTGTAGGGGCACGGCATGCCGTGCCCCTACAGTGTGGAAGGCTATAGTGCGATATTGGGAAATTACTTCGTGGCGCAGGCGGCTTGCAGGAGCTTGGCCCAGTGCGAGAGGTGATTGAGCGAGGCCATGTGCGTGTGGTCTAGCTCGAGCGGGGTGATGGAGACGGCGCCGTCGCGGATGGCGGCCATGTCCGTGTCCGGCTCGATGCCTTCCACCAATTGCTGCTCGTGCAGCCAGTAGTAGCGGCGGCCGCGCGGGTCGGTTCCGGGCTTCAGCAGGTTGCGGGTGATTTTCGAAGATTGGCGGGTGACGCGCACTTCGCCCGTCCAGGGTTGCGGGACGTTCACGTTAAGCAGCACACCGGTGGGCAATCCTTCTTTCAAGATCAGCGGGGCGAGGCTGCGCGCAAAACATGCCGCGGGGGCGTAATCAAAATCCTTGCTGCGGTAGGACACCGACACGGCGATTGCCGGAACGCGATTGATTGCCGCTTCCATGGCCGCGCCTACCGTGCCGGAGTAATAGACGTTTTCGCCCATGTTGCCGCCGCGATTGATGCCGGAGATGACCAGGTCGGGCTTGTCCTGCAAGAGAGTGTGAAAGGCCAGAATCATGGCGTCGGCGGGAGTGCCTTCGACGGCGTATTCGCGCTCGGCAATCTGGTCGCAGTAAATCGGCTGGCGCAGGGTGAGCGATTGCGCGGCGGCGCTGCGTTCGTGCAGCGGCGCGACCACGGTTACTTTGGCGAGGTCCTTCACCGCGTCCACCAGAGCGCGAAGCCCGGGAGCGTGAATGCCGTCGTCGTTGGTGATCAGAATGTTGGGCATATAAATTTCAGTGCGGGCGAAACGCATTAAACCAGGAGAGAAGTTCCTGCGTCCGTCTCGTCAGGCAGCCGTCCTCAATTCCAGCGGAGCTGCAACTTTCATTCTACGGGAAAAGCGCCGGTAATTTCTGGTTTTTCGGAGGGTGCCTGTGAATTAAATGCTTTCCCGGCAATTACAAATTCGCCTGCAGCCACGCGTGCAGGCGGTCGAGGCTGGCGGTGTACGACTTGAGCCCGCGCAGGAAGAGCACGGCGGCCGCGAGATTCGCCAGCGCGGGCACGATGGCCAGGGAATAGCGGACCGCGGCGTCGTAACCGAACACGCGATCGGTCACCAGGGCAATTGCCGTCGGCCCAATCCCCAAGCCGATCAAATTCACGATCAGAAGATAGAGGGCGGTGGCCTGTCCGCGCATGGGGTTGGGCACCAGCTCCATGATGGCTGCGGGGATGACGAAGGTGGGCACGCAAAGAAAGAAAACTGCGACATAGAGCAGCGCCGTGGCGGCGGTGATATTGGCCACCAGCGGATACAGGATTCCCGGCAGGAACCAAGCGGCTGTGGTGAGCACCGCGACGCGCATGTAGGCATCGCGATGCCCGCGCCGCATCAGCCACGAGACGGTTTTGCCCGCAGTGAGCATGCCCAGCGAGCCGGATACGGCCTGGGCGATGCCGAACAGAATTCCGGCCTCCGAAGCGGTCATGTGGTGGTTGCGAACAAGAAAGGTGATGCCCCACGCGGAGCTGCCGTAGGCAGACAGAGCTATCAATCCCATGCCGACATTCAGGCTGAGAAGCGTGTTGCGATTTTGAATGAAATATTCGACGACGGAGCGGAGTGGAACGCGCTCGATTTTCGACTTCCCCGACGCGGACTGCATAACCCGCGCACCCTTTCGCGATGGATCTCGCAGGGTCAACAACAGGAGCACGAAGGCAATTCCGGTAATACCAAGGATGAGGAAGAGCAACTGCCATGGCCGGGTGGGGCCTACCAGCGGGAGTTCGATCATTTCTTTGGCGGCGAAGGCGCGCAGGAGAACTGCACCGAAAATAAATGCGATGCCGCCGCCTACGTACGTGGCCGTGGTGTAGACGCTGAACGGCACGGAGCGCTTCGCCGGAGGAAATGAATCCGCGATCATGGAATAGGCCGCGGGCGATAATGTTGCTTCACCGATTCCGACGCCCATGCGCAGCAGGAAAAGCTGGCCGTAGGAGCGCGCCAGTCCGCAGCCACCGGTCATGAAACTCCACATGAACACTCCCAGGGCGATCAAGCGGGGGCGATTGAGAAAATCCGCGAGGCGGCCAAACGGCAGGCCCAGGCAGGAATAGAAAAGCGCAAAGCTGAAACCGATCAGCAGGCTCATCTGCGTGTCGGTGATGGCGAGATCGCGGCGGACGGGAGCAACCAGGAGATTCAGTATCTGCCGGTCCATGAAGGAGAGAATGTAGGCGATCAGGAGAATGATAACGCTGTACCAGGCTCGCGCGGCGCTGGGATAATTTTCGGTTGCGTCGGTTTGAACTGCTGGAACGTCCGGTTTTTCAGCAAGCGCCATCGAGTCAGCCTCAAATCTCTGTTTCGCCCGGGAAGTGACGCCAGACGTTACTCCACCACCCTCACTCAGTCAAAGAAGAGACTTGAGGGCAGTAGCGGTTGAATTTCCGAAACGCTTGCGTTGAAAGCCTGGATTGAGAGTAACCTGCTGGCACAAAGTGCGATTGAGAGTCGCAGGGAGGCGAAATGCGCGCAAGCCTCGGCCTCTGTGTTTTAGCCGCAAGTTTTTTCCTGGGAGGGTGTGCGACGTCGCTGCGCCAAGTAGCACCGGAGAAAGATTGTGTGTTCGATCCCTCCGTGCTCGGCACATGGACAGCGACTGATGAGGATGGGCAGTCAACCGCGATTAAATGGGAGAAAAAAGTTCCAGACGGCTATCTGATCAGTTTTACCCCTACAGGAAAGGATTACCGGGTGGCATATGCCGTCAGGCTTTTCCGGCTCGGCACTACGCTGTTCTATGACGCGGCAGCAGATCACGTCACCGTAAGAGGTGAAGACCTAGACGTCGAAGACCTTGGCGTTGCTCCGCGGCACATGATAGGCAAAATTCAAATTCGACCTGACGAAATTAGGACCACCGCACTCGATGCGCATTGGATGCAGAAGGCACTAGAAGAGAAGAGAGTAAGTCTGAAATTCGAAAAGATGAGCTCGGAACTGTGGCCGGACATTCTGTTAACGGGTCCACCGGGAGAAATTCGTGCGTTTCTGGAGAAATACGCGGACGACAAAGGAGCGTTTCCAGACGAACTTGTGATCAAACGACAGAAGTGAGAGTTGCATTGGCAAGACGGAAATGGTCGGGACGACTGGATTTGAACCAGCGACCTCACGCACCCCAAGCGTGCGCGCTACCAGGCTGCGCCACGTCCCGACCGGCTGCTACGCTGCGGAAAAATCGAGGCAGGGAGCTTCCGAGGCTAAAGCCCACCTCTAATGCGGTCGCTTCCGGCGGGGCTGCCCTTCGACTGCGCTCAGGACAAGAAGCCCCGGCTTACAAAGCAACGGCGGCTATTCCGCAACGCAAACGGCTGGGAACCAGCGTATCACTCGCGTTCGAGAAGGGTCAAGACAGCGAGGAGCTGTTCATGCAGGTCGAGGAGAAATTTTCGCTGCGCCTTTGATCCGCGTTCCTGCCGGGCGGGGGCGGATACGACGGGAGCGGAGGATCGTCCATTGCCGCCATTTGCGCCCACCTCACCGGCCAGATGCTTGCGCGCCCCGGGGATGGTGAAGCCCTCTTCGTACAGCAGGCGCTTGATTTCGAATACCGTCTCGATATCCTCGCGGCGATAGAGGCGGTGGCCGCTGGGGCTCTTGACCGGCTGGAGCGTCGGAAATTCCGTCTCCCAGAATCGCAGCACGAAGGGCTTGGTGGCCGTCAGGCGGCTGACTTCGCCGATGCGGAAGAGACTCTTCTCGGGAATCGGCGACGGAGCTTGCGCGGCGCTGGCCATGTCTTTTCTGTATCGTAGGCTGATTTCGCGCGGTGTCAAGACTAGACGTTGTGGATGGGCGGGGCGAAACTTGCACGGGATGAGTTTGCGTTATGAGGCGGCTGGGTCATTCGCCGGCGCGACGAGATGAAAACTGCACGCAACAACTTATTGGCAGTGTTGGCGGGGCTGGCAGCCGTCGCGCTGGTGTTCGTGGGATTCAAGGCGGAGCGCCTGGCCACACGAGCGCTACATTACGAGAGACTCGTGCGCCGGCTGGGTGGCGTGCAGCACCGCGTGCGCATCGGCGGATTCGACGGGATTGTGATTCTTCCCCGCGGGCGAAAGCTCGATGCGGACGCGCCGTGGGTCTGGTATGCGCCGGCGATGTGGGGCGGATATGCGGGCGAGGATAACGAGTGGCTGTTCCAGAACCTTCTGAGCAAGGGAATTTCTGTGGCCGGAATTGATGTCGGCGAGTCCTACGGAAACGAGAAGGGGAGCGCCGCGTATTCGGAATTTTACAAAGCCATCGTCGCGAAATATCGCTTGTCGCGCGCGCCCTGCCTGCTGGGGCAAAGCCGCGGCGGGTTGATGCTCTATAACTGGGCGGAAGATAATGTTGATAGGGTCGGCTGCATCGCAGGAATATTTCCGGTGACGGATCTTCGGAGCTGGCCGGGCTTGGGGAACGATAAGCTTCTGGCAGCCCACGGGATGACCGAAGCCGAACTTCGCGCTGGGCTCGCCGGCATCAACCCCATTGATCGCCTCGGAGCGCTTGCGGCTCACGGCGTGCCGGTGTTTCACGTGCACGGGGATGCGGACGAGGTCGCTCCCCTGCTCCAGAACACTTTCGAATTTGCGCGCCGCTACAATGAAGCGGGCGGGCGCGCCGAATTTTCCGTCGTCCATGGCAAGGCGCACCAAGCGAGTGCGGGATTTTTCCAGTCAGAGCAATTGATGGTTTTTTTGCTCAGCGGCGGGAATTCCCTCTCGAGCCGGAGACCTGCTGTCGCCTACTCGCTGCGCGACAAAATTTCAGTCTGCGCCTGGGAAAACTCGCACTGGGAGTCGCGGCCACCATGCAAGATTTGCTTTGAGACTTGTTCCCTGCCCGAGCCGGGAACCATCACGAAAATCGAATATCGCTGCGAGGGGGGCGGCTGTGCAAATTCCCAGAATCCATTGCCTGGCGGCGGCTCGGGGCCGCTCATTGTCCTTTCACCGGACCGGCGCAGCTTCACCTGGGCTCGCCGATGGAGCGGCACAGCTCCCATCAAGGACATTTATACTATTTACTTTGCGCCCGACGCCTCGAAATAGTTCGCGGCCGCCTGCGACGATTTCGCTTTACGCCCCCCGCGTTGCAAACTTCCACTTGGTTCGATACAGTCCGCAAGCGACGGCGCGCGAATGATTTTCAATACTTGGGACTACTACCTTCTATTTCTCCTCCCAAGCGCCATCCTTTTTCGGGCCGCCAGCCGCCCGATTCGCCCGTGGGTGATTTTTTTCAGCGGCAGCCTGTTCTTCGCGTATTTTTCCTACACACAATTGGGAGGACTTGCGGGAGTCGCGTGTCTGGCGATTTTCCTGTGGGAATCCTTCGTCAGCCGTTTCTACGGACCTCGCTCGTGGATTTGTCGCGTCGGCGTCACGCAGACCCTCCTGATCCTGGTGATTTTCAAATACCGCAATTTTCTCACCGGCCTGGTGTGGCCCGACCCGCTGCACAATCCCCTCTTCTGGAAGAATGCGTTCCTGCCGCTGGGAATTTCCTTTTTCACGTTTGAATTCATTCACTATGCCATGGACCGCTATCACGACAAGACCGAAGCCGGCACGCTCGGCGAATATATGGCTTTCATTTTGTTTTTCCCCACAATGGTCGCCGGACCGATCAAGCGCTACCAGGATTTCCTCCCCAAGCTGCGCGGCGTTACCGCCGAATGGGCGCTCGAATGGCAGCGCGGCATCACCCGAATCCTCGCCGGGCTGGTGAAAAAATTCTGCGTCGCCGATCTGCTGACCGCCTACACCGGCCACCTGAATATGGCGGATATCGCGCGCGCCCATCGCGCCGTGCTGCCGCTGTGGCTGCTGGCCTATGGAATCAAAATTTACGTGGATTTTTCGGCGTACTCGGACATCGCCATCGGCTCGGCACGCTTGTTCGGCATTCGCGTGCCGGAAAATTTTGACTGGCCGTACTTGCGCACCAACATCGCGCAATTCTGGCGGCACTGGCACATGTCGCTGACCAGTTGGCTGATCGACTACATTTTCATTCCGCTGGGCGGTTCACGCGTCGCAGCCGCCCGCGTGTATGCCAACGTACTGGTGACCATGTTCATCAGCGGGCTGTGGCACGGCGCCGGAGTGAACTTCGTAGTTTGGGGACTGCTGCATGGAGTGATGCTGGTGATTCACCGCGCCTGGCGCCAGTGGCGGCCTGCGGCGGCGGCTCCGACACCGCTGTGGTCACGATCGCTTGCCTGGCTGGTCACGCTCGTGTCCGTGAATCTGGCCTGGGCATTTTTCTGCATGGATATGAAGACGGCGATTTTCTTCTTCCGCCGTCTGCTGATGGGATAGGAGCGTGAAGATGGTGGAATGGATGAAACAGGCAGTCGAGTATCTGGCCGGTGAGCTGGACGAACCCCCCGCCAGATTTCCCGTGGCGGTATCGAACTGGCTGTTTTGGGGCCTGTGGTGGGGCGGGATGGCCGTGCTCGTCTTTATTTTTTCCGGCCAGAGCTCCAAGTTCATTTACATCGACTTTTGATTTTTGGGAGGCGTTCGCCGGGCATGTCGAAGCGGCAATTTTTCTCGACCGTTGGCATCCTGCTGCTGATCCTGGTGGCGGTCAATATAGCCGTGGCCATCGCGACGCGGAATACTGTTCCGCGCCGCGTGATGGCGCGAGCGCGTGAATTCCCGCGCGCGACTGTGGTGGGACTGGGAAATTCCCTGATGGGCGCGGGCTTCATCGAAGCGCCGTTCAATCGCGGCATGGGACTGGAGCCGAGCACCGGCGCGGTGAACCTGGCGCTGGGAGCCTCATCGCCGGTGGAACAGCTTCTGTTGCTGCGCTACGCTGTACGAAATCAAATCCATCCGCAGCTCCTGCTCTACGGATTCTACGATTTCCAGCTCACCGATCCGGTCGCCATGTCCACCGCCGACCTGATGGGCAATCGCGCCATTCTCTATTATCTGGAACCGGAATACGGGCGCACTTTCTATCACCTCCCGCTGCACGACGGGATCGAATTCGAAATCATGCGCCGCTTTCCCATGGCTGTTGGCCGCGGGGCCGTCTGGGCCAAGGTGGAATTGCTTCGTCGCGAAATTTCACAACAGGGGATGCCGGAAGAAACATCCAACCGCTTCGGCAGGGCGCGCGATTTCTCACTTCTGGAAGCTTCTAATACTGCCGAATTCATCGGTCAATGCAATTTCAGCATGAACCGCGGTCTGGTCCCGGCGGTGCAGGAAATCATTCGCCAGGGAAAAGCGGCCGGGGCAAAAATCGTGTTCATCGAAATGCCCATGCCACCGTCGCACCTTCAATTGTTCTACGACACGGCCGCCTGGGAGCTTTACAGCGCGCATGTGCGTGAGCAACTCGGCCAAGCCGGTGTCACTTTTCTCGACGCCAGCCGCTGGTTCGGCGATGCTTCGTCGTTCGCCGACAGTCTCCACCTTACCGAGGCCAGCGGCTTGAAATTCAGCGAGCGGCTGGGTGAGCTGCTGCGAGGATTCAACCTGATCGCCGCCCCGCAGGAAATTCCCGCCGAAAAAGATAAGCCGAAATAGTCCAAACTATTTCATAAATTCCCTGGCTGACGGTCACGCTTACCTCAGGGGTTGAAACCCCTGAAATAACGCCATATTTTGGCACGGCTAAATCCGTGCCCTGACGAAAATCGATGTATGAGATGACTTCTTCTGAAGTGGTGAGAGCGCGAAATTACTTGCCGCGGCGGTCGCTGCGTTTCTGGACGTGGCTGCGCTGCGAGCGCTTTTTCAGTCGCATGGTGAAGCGGATCGGCGTGCCAGTGAAATCGAATGCGGCGCGCAACCGGTTTTCCAGGAATCGCTGGTAGCTGAAATGCAGCGGCTTGGTCTGGTTGGTGAATAGAACGAATGTGGGCGGCGCGGTGGTCGCCTGGGTCATGTAAAAAATCTTTACTTCGCGGCTAGCCGGCGAGGTTCCGCGCTCGAGGTCCACGCTCGCCAGCCAGCGATTCAGCTCGCCGGTTGAAATTCGCCGCTTGCGCGCCACGGCCACGCGGTCAATCAGGGCGTACAGCCTCTCGACGCGATCGCCGGTCGTCGCCGAAAGAAACACCACCGGCGCGTAGCTCAGGAATTTCAACTTCTGCCGCACCATGGGTTCATACTGCGCCAGCAACTTGGCAGCGTCGAAGCCCGAGCCCTCGACTGCGACTTTTTTCTCGCGCTCCGATTTTTCCCGCGCTGCATCCATGGCCAGGTCCCATTTGTTCATCACCACAATGACGGAGCGCCCGGATTGCTCGGCGTATCCCGCGATGGTGGCGTCATGCGAAGTCACTCCCATCGAGGCGTCCGCTACCAGCACGGCCACGTCAGCGCGTTCCAGATGCCGCCGCGCCATCATCACACTCAGTTTTTCGGCCATCAGGTTGGTCTTGCCTTTGCGGCGAATCCCCGCGGTGTCCAGAAACCGGTAGGATTTCCCCTCGCGCTCGACCACCGTGTCCACGGCGTCGCGCGTCGTTCCCGGCTCGGGCGAGACAATCGAGCGTTCCGCGCCCACCAGCCGGTTCAGCAGCGTTGATTTGCCCACATTCGGGCGTCCGATGATGGCGATATGAGTTTCCGGCGGCGCCTCAGGCGCTTCACCCCGCGGAAAATTATCCGTCAGCGCGTCGAGCAGCATGTCCACGCCAAAACCGTGCTCGGCGGAAACGGGAAAAACATCGTCGCCCAGTTCGTAGAATTGCGCGGCCATCTCCGTCTGTTTGGCCGAATCCACTTTGTTCACCGCGAGCACGGGAGGCTTGCCGGCCTTGCGCAGCAGTTGCGCCAGTTCGATGTCGAGCGGCAGAATGCCCGCGCGCCCGTCCACCACCTGCACCACACGCGCCGCGCTTTCAATGGCCACTCTTGCCTGGCGCAGAATTTCGACCGGGATTCCGGCCTTCTCTTCCGGAACAATTCCGCCGGTGTCCACCACTTCGAACGCGCGCCCTTCCCAGTTTGCCGTGCCGTAGATACGGTCGCGCGTGATGCCCGGCTCGTTGGTGACGATGGAGCGGCGCGTCCCGGTCAGGCGGTTGAATAGCGTGGACTTGCCCACATTGGGGCGCCCGACAATCACGATGGATGGAAGTTTTCCGGTCATTATTCAGTCATGCCGCGGGGTGCTGAGCGGGATGAACATGATACTTTATCGGAGCCTGAATCGAACGAGGATTCCTCAGCGGCCCCATGTCTTCATCGCCGGAAAATCTGGAAGGCCCAGTGAAGCACGGCACGGTTCGCGAAGTCGCGTCCGTCTTCTTGCGCCTGGGATTGCTGGCCTTCGGCGGCGCGGCGGGACAAATCGCCATGATGCGCCGCGAACTGGTGCAGCGCCGTAAGTGGATCTCCGAAGAAGATTTTCTGGACCTCTTCGGCATCATGAACCTGATTCCCGGCCCTTCCGCCACGGAGACAGCCATCGCGCTCGGTTACGCGCGCGCCGGCTGGCCCGCACTGATTCTGGGCGGCTGCCTCTTCGTTCTTCCTGCAATGGTGTGCATTCTGGCGCTGGGGTGGGTGTACGTGCGATTCGGGGAACTGCCCGCGGTGCAAGTGGTGCTGTATGGCGTGAATCCGATTGTCATCGCCATCATTGCCGACGCGCTGTGGAGCCTGGGCCGCGCGGCGATCAAGAATGGCTGGCTGGCGCTTTCGGGAGTCGCAGCGCTGGTGCTTTATTTTCGCGGCATCTCGATCGAGCTTATTCTGATCGCAACAGTGGTTCTCGCGGCAGGAATCGCCTTTGCGCGCCGCGGGAAGAATCAGCCGCGAGCGATGGCGCCGATGCTTGGCATCGCAGCAGCACAGGCCGCCGGCGCCGCCGCGGCCGCAGTTCCTTTTAGTCTTACGCGGCTGTTTCTGACATTTCTGAAGATTGGCGCGATCAGTTATGGCAGCGGGTACGTGCTGCTGGCGTTTTTGCACGCGGACTTTGTCACGCGCCTGCGCTGGCTCACAGAAAAACAGCTTCTCGATTCCATCGCCGCGGGCCAGATCACTCCCGGGCCGGTGTTCGCCTCCGCGACGTTTGTGGGCTACATCACCGGCGGGTTGAACGGCGCGCTGCTGGCTACTCTGGGAATATTTCTGCCGTCATTCGTCTTTGTGGCCATCGTGTTTCCACTGGTGCCGAAGCTGAAGGGTTCCCCTGCGGCGCGGGCGTTTCTGGACATCATCAACGCCAGCACCATGGGGCTCATGGCCGCGGTGTCGTGGCAGATGGGGCGCGGCGCGATCATTGATGCGTTCACCGCCGTCGAAGCGCTGGTGGCCTTTGTAATTCTGCGCCGCTATCAGATCAATGCCGCATTGGTGATCATGGCCGGCGTCGCTGCCGGCGTCGCGATGAAATTCCTCACCCACTGAAAGTGTCGGTCAATCAGATCCACTTTGCAGAAGGGTGTATTCGGCGAAGCGGCAGAATTCGCGGAAGCCCAGCCGTGAATATACGCGGCGACCGGCCTCCGATGCTTGCAGCACCATTGTCGCGATTCCATGTCGCCGGGCGTGATCTGCAGCGGCCCACGAAATTGCCGACCCGATGCCGCGGCCGCGAAATTTCCTCTTTGTCGCGACGCCATATAGGCCCGCCACGCGGCCGCCGAGAAGCACTTCGCTGGTCGCCGCGGGCTGGCCGTCCAAATAAGCGACAAAAATTCTCATCGGGCTGTCTGCCTTCAGCAGCGCGGCTGAGCATCGCGTGAAAAATTCCATGACGGCCGGGTCGGGCGGCTCCCAATTTGCAGCGAACACCTCGCAGGATTCGGTTAGCTCTTTCGTTGTTGCCACACGCTGGATCTTGAGGCCTTCCGGGACACTTGGCCGCGCTGCGAGATCTCGCAGCTCCAGCGCCATCCCCGGCTCTTGCCCGCCGGTCGCCAGCCCGTGGCGCAGCAGGCGCTCCTCCAGATCGACCGGCTTCGATGCCGGCCCCACCCACCAGCCAAATGGCCGGTCTGCCAGGCGAAAATGCGCGATCACTTCTTCGATTCGTCCGTCCGCATCCGCATCTTTGATTCGCGTTCGGGCGACCTTGTTGAAAGTATCCGAAGCCACGCCGGAATCAACCAGCAGCAGATCCTCGTGGTCCAGCACCTTCATTCCCGGCGTGGTCCGTTGCAGGAGTGAAATATGCTCATGCAGATTCTCCTCCGCGGCAATCATCAGCGGAGTGGGCGAATCGCAAGTGACTCTGAGGGTCATAGCGCGCCGAAGTCTACCATCGTCCGCCGGCGCGATTCCTCCGCGCAAATTGCCGATTTGGTTTATCCTTATGGTTCCCCGCAAGAGCGAGCGCGCAGGCATGGCCACTACAAAACGAGTTCCCGCAGCCCAGGCTGCCGCGGCTGCGACCAAACCTGCCGCTGTCGCCAGTGATTCCATCACCATCAAAGACATTTTCGGCGCCGGAGGGCTGCTCGAGAAACGACACCCGGGCTACGAATTCCGCCCTTCGCAATTGGCCATGGCGGAAATTGTGGATCAGGCCTTCGACAAACATCAGCACGCGGTGATCGAGGCCGGCACCGGCACGGGCAAGACGCTGGCGTACTTGATTCCCGCCATTCGCAGCGGCCGCCGCGTGGTGATTTCCACCGCCACCAAATCGCTCCAGGAGCAGCTTTTCCAGAAAGACGTTCCCTTCCTGCAAAAACACTTCGCGCCGAATTTGAACGCCGCGTTAATGAAAGGCCGCGCCAATTTCCTGTGCCGCCAGAAGGTTTACCAGATGGCCGGCCAGCCGGTGCTGAAAGGCATTGACGAGGTGGACTGGTTCTCACAAATTCGCGACTGGGAAAAACTGACGGAGACCGGCGACCGCAGCGAGCTGACCTTTCTTCCCGATGACGCGGACCTGTGGAACCGCATTGACGCCCGCAGCGACCTCTGCACCGGCCGCAAATGTCCGGAATTCGACCGCTGCTTTATCACCGCGATGCAGCAGCGCGCCGCGGAGGCCGACCTGATCATCGTCAACCATCATTTATTTTTTGCCGACCTGGCCATCCGCCGCGACGATTTCGGCTCCATCCTGCCGGAATATTCCGCGGTGGTCTTCGACGAGGCCCATGAAATCGAAGACGTGGCCAGCGATTACTTCGGCCGCCAGATTTCCAGCTACCGCTTCGAAGAACTCTTGCGCGACACGGAAAACGTGCTGCGCGTACTGCGCGCCGACGCAACCCCGCTGCGCAAGCATCTCTCGCGCCTGCGCGACCGCAGCCGCAGTTTCTTCGAAAATTTCCCCGAGCGTGAGGGCCGCTTTCCGTTTGAGCCCGCCGAGCGCCACAGCTTCGTCGAGCGCTTTCGCGAATCCTACGACGAGCTGCAGACCGCGGTGAAACGTATCGAGACGGAACTCTCCGCGCTTTCGCCCAAGCCGGAAGAAGTGGTCACGCTGGCGCGCCGCGCGGCGGAAATGCGCCGCGAGCTGGAATTTCTCATGGAGAGTGAAGAAAAAGGCTACGTCTATTGGTTTGAGCGCCGCGGGCGCGGCGTGTTCCTGGCCGCGACGCCGATTGACGTCAGCGAGATTCTGCGCGAACAGCTTTTCGACCGCTTCGATACCGTGGTGCTCACTTCCGCTACGCTGGCGGTCGGCGGCCGCTTCGACTACCTCAAGCAGCGCCTCGGCGTCGAGCCTTCGAAAGAAGGCGTGCTCGACCACGAATTCGATTTCCGGCGCCAGGCGCTGCTGTATATCCCATCGTCGCTTCCCGATGTCCGCCACGCCACGTTCGGCGACCGCGCCGCCCAGGAAATTATCCAGCTGCTCGAAATTTCCAAGGGCCGCGCCTTCTGCCTCTTCACTAGCAATGCGCAGATGAAAGATCTCTATGAGCGCGTCTCAGGCCGCGTTCCATTTCCTCTGCTGCTACAGGGCACCGCGCCGCGCACAATTTTGCTCGATCGCTTCCGCAGCACGCCGAACGCCGTTCTCTTCGCCACCGCGAGTTTCTGGCAAGGCGTGGATGTTCCGGGCACACAACTCTCCTGCGTCATCATTGATAAGTTGCCGTTCGCGGTCCCGAGCGATCCGATTGTTGCCGCTCGCGTGCGCGCGCTGAATGAAGACGGCCGCAACGCATTTGCCGAATATCAGGTGCCCGAAGCTGTGCTGGCTCTGAAACAGGGGTTCGGCCGGCTGATCCGATCGAAAACAGACCGCGGCATCCTGGCCATTCTCGACAACCGGATTACGCGCATGCAGTATGGTAAAATTTTTCTTGAGTCCCTGCCCGAATACTCAACCACGCAGGACCTCGCCGAAGTGGCTCGCTTCATGGAATCTCATCCGGATTAGCCCCGGCGACCGAGCCGCGTTGCGCGCGAGCTCGAAGGATGCGCATGTACGAAGTCTATGTGGATGAATCATTCGCCGCGGCGCACAACCTGCGCGGCTACAAAGGCAAGTGCGAAGACCTGCACGGCCATAATTACAAGGTGCGCGTCACTCTCGCCGGCCCGGAGCTTGATTCCGTCGGCCTGCTCTATGATTTTGTGCACTTGAAGCAGGTGATTCACGCCGTCATTCGCTCGCTGGATCACAAATATCTGAACGAGATGAAGCCCTTCGACGTCCTGAACCCGTCGGCGGAGAATATCGCGCGCTATATATATGATGAGACCGCCAGGCAGCTTCGCGAATCGGTCAATGGTGCGAACGTCGCCAGCATCACAGTGTGGGAGACGGATGTGACCGCCGCCACCTACCGGCCTTAGCGGCCGCGCTACAATTATGAACCGCGCATTCCTTCTCGTCTTTGTCCCGGCTTTCATCACCTCCTTCATCTGGCTCGCATTCGGCTGGGGCTGGCGATTCGCCGCGGTGGTCACCGGAGTGGAGCTGGCCGTGGCCATAGCCGCGGTCCTGTATTTAATGCGGAGGCAATCACCTCGGCCCGGCCCGCCCGCGGGAGGCGAGTGAAACGGGAGCGAGCGGACCGCCATGGTTATCACGGAAATCTTCAAATCCATTCAGGGCGAAGGATCGCGCGCCGGACTGCCCTGCATCTTCGCCCGCCTGACGGGCTGCAATCTGCGCTGCACCTGGTGCGACACGGCGTACGCGTTTCACGGTGGAAAGCAACATTCGCTCGACGAAGTGATGACTCAGGTGCGCAATCTTTCCGGGGAAAACCCGATTCGAGTCCCGCTGGTTGAAATCACCGGCGGCGAGCCGCTGCTGCAGCCGGAGACGCCGGCGCTCGCGCAGCGGTTGCTGGCGGCCGGCTACACCACCATGATTGAAACCAGCGGTGAACGATTCGTCGGCGTCCTGCCGCGCGAAGTGATCAAAATCGTGGACGTCAAATGCCCTGACTCGGGCGAGCCGGACACTTTTGACATGTCGAACCTGGACGCGCTCAGTGCCGCCGACGAGGTGAAGTTCGTGATTTCCACTCGTCGCGATTACGAATTTGCCCGCGATTTCACCCTCGACCACATTCTTCCGGGTCGCGTCCGTGAAATTCTTTTCTCGCCGGTCTTCCCCGATCCCGCCGGCACCTGGCCCGGCCTCGAGCCGCGCCAGCTCGCCGAGTGGATCCTGGCGGATGCGCTGCCGGTGCGCCTCGGCTTGCAGTTGCACAAATTCATCTGGGACCCGGCGATGAAAGGAGTCTAGCCCGCCCCCATGGCCGAAAAACCAAAAGCGGTGGTGCTCTTGAGCGGCGGCATGGATTCTTGCGTCACCGTGGCGATTGCCAATCAATCTCATCGCTTAGCGCTGCTGCATGCCAGCTACGGCCAGCTCACCGAGGCGCGCGAGCGCCGCGCCTTCGATGAAATCGCGGATTTTTTCGGCGTCAACGAGCGCCTGGTGATTCGCATGGATTCCTTCCGTCAGATAGGCGGCTCGGCGCTCACCGACAATCGCATCTCCGTCCCCGAATCCGGCCACGCACTTGCAGCAGGCGCGGGAATTCCCGTCACCTACGTGCCGTTCCGCAACGCGCATTTCCTTTCCGCCGCCGTTAGTTGGGCGGAAGTAATCGGCGCGACCGCTGTTTTCATCGGCGCCGTGGCGGAAGACAGTTCGGGATACCCGGATTGCCGCCCGGATTACTATCGCGCCTTCGCGCAACTGGTGCGCGAGGGAACGCGCCCGGAAACACAGATCGAAATCGTTACCCCCGTGATTGCGCTGCGAAAAAGTGATATCGTGCGCCGCGGCACGGCGCTGGGGGCGCCGCTGGGCCTCACCTGGTCCTGCTATCAATCGCAGGAGGCGGCCTGCGGCGTGTGCGACAGCTGCCGGCTGCGCCTGCGCGCCTTTGCCGAGGCAGGAATCACAGACCCTATCGCCTATCGGGCACAAGTTGCGCGATAATGTCGGGCCACATCCAACAGTAAGGAGATGACCACATGAGACGATTGATTTCCGCGTTCGGGCTTCTGGCGCTGGTGCTGCTGTTCGCGCGCGGTGCCGCAGCGCAGAACACCGGCCAGATCATCGGCGAAGTCAAAAATCTCGAGGGCAAGCCGTATCCGGAGGTCAGCGTCGAGATCAAGAATCCGGACACCGGCAAAGTGGTCAACACCAAGACGGACAAGCAGGGTCGCTTCACGCAACTCGGACTGCCCGGTGGCATCTACGAAATCAGGGTCACCAATGAAAAAGACAAATTAGACTTCACGGTTCAATTTCGCGTCCTCTCCGGCCAGGACAATCCTTTCGCTCTCAACCTGAAAGAAGTGATGGCCAAGCAGGGCCCCAGCGCCGAAGACGTGAAGAAGAAGGAAGAGGAAGAAAACAAGTTCAAGAACATGAAGCAGCGCTTCGACGCGGGTATGGCGGCATTGGCTGATGCAACCACGCTGCGCACCCAGCTCAAATCCGCTCCGGCTGATCAAAGGGGTTCCATCAAGGAAAAACTGAGTGCAAGCTCTCAGACTGCGATTACCGAACTTGCCGCGGCGGAGCAGGGAGTCCCACCGAAAGATGCCGGGACACACGCGACCGTCTTGTCCAATCTTGGCCAGGCTTATGAACTTGCCGAACGCAATGACGAAGCTGCCGCCGCTTTTCAAAAGGCCATCGAGATCAGGCCCTCGGCTTCGTTTTACGATCACCTCAGCTTGAACCTCGTCAGCGCCGGCGCCGGTTCGACCGACCCGAAGGTTTTCCAGGACAAGCTGGCCCAGGCCGGGGCCGCTTGCGACAAGGTCGCCGAGATCGATCCCACCAAGGCTGCCCCGTGCTGGAAGAATATGGGCGCGGTGCTGACCAACAAGAATCACTTGAAGGAAGCTATCGCGCCGTTGCTGAAAGCGACGCAAGCCGACCCGAAAGATGCGCAAGCTTGGTACCTGCTGGGCGGCGCGTACTCCGCGGCCATCGAACCCAAGCAGCAAGGCGACAAGATTACCTACATCATTCCCCCAGGCACTATGGAGGCCTATCAGAAGGCCATCGACCTGGCCCCCAACGGGCCCTTTGCCGGGCCGTCCAAGGATATGCTTGCTGGCCTCGCGGCTATGGGCGGCGGAGAAGAAACTTCCACGGGGAAGAAGCCGGCAAAGAAAAAGTAACGCGGCTCTCCCCTCTCGACCCGCGAGTCCGGGAGTGCTATCCTCTCGCTGTCATTTCTTACGGAGCGGGTGCCAGCAGTGGATTCGACCCAGCCGAGCACGGAGCGCCGCCGCAGCGAACGATTGATTGATTCCCTTCCTCTGATTGTGCGCGGGATTGATCTGCTCGGCCAGCCCTTTGAGGAACGCACCGCCACTCTGGCTTTCAATCTCCACGGTTGCCGCTACGCTTCCAAGTATCATCTCCCCAAAAACACTTGGGTCACACTCGAACTTCCGCAGAGCCCGCAGCGCCGTAATGTCCGCGCCCGTGTGGCCTGGATTCAACGCCCGCGGTCCATCCGCGAGCTGTTCCAGATCGGCGTGGAACTGGAAACTCCGGCAAATCTCTGGGTCGTGAAATTCCCGCCCGAAAGCTGGACGGCGGTGTCCGCCACAATCGCCGCACGCGAGGCCTCTGCTTCCGAATCCGCCGCGGCGACCGATGAATTCTCCGACGCAGCTGTTCACCAAACTAATTCCACTACCACGGGCAAACAAATGAGCGAAACCAGGAGTGAAGCGTTCGGCACGCCGGAAGCAGAATCCACCGGGCCTTTTGTGTTCACCCAGGCGGCGGATAGTCCGCTGCTTCGGGAATTGCGCGCCGAACTCGAGCGCGAAGCCGTGCAGGCAGTTGAAGCCGCCGCCGCGGTAGCTCGCGAACAGATCGAGCGCTTTGGCTTGGATATGGAGTCGCGCCGCAACGTGATTGCGGAAGACTTCCTGCGCAAATGGAAAGTGGACCTCGGGGAGGACATCGCTGTCACGCAGAAAGCACTCGCCGATCACCTGGAGACCGTTCACCATGAACTGATTGCCGAGATGAAGGCTGAATTCGACGGCAACCTCACGCGCGCCCGCGAGCTGGCCGCCGACCTGGCCCGCCAGGCTCATGCCCTGCGCCTGGAAAATGAAGCCGCGCAGGAAGCCGCCAGCCGCATGGCCCAGTCGCGCCTGCAGATTGAAGTCGTGGAAGCCGCGCAGGATGCCGCGCGCGGGCAAAAACAGACCGCCGAGCCGCCCCACGAAGAAGTCGCCGACATTGAGGCCTCTACCGCCGCATGGCGCCAGCGTTTGGAATCGGAAATGGCTCTTGCGCAGGGCCAGTGGAACGAACTCCTGCAATCATCCCTCGATAGCGGCATGCAGCGCCTGGTCGGGCAATTATCCGACAGCTCGCAATCCCTGGTTCAATCCAGCGAACAGAAAATCTCCGAGCGACTGGCGGAGTTGCGCCAGTCCGTCGAGCAGGTTTCCGCCGAAGCGCAGCAAGCCGCCGGATCCGTGCGCGCCTCGCTCGATGAGGAGCTTGCTCAGGCGCGTTCCGCCCTCGCCGAGATCGAGCATACCGCCGGCCGCATCAAGGAATCTTCCAGCCAGTTCGAAGCCGCCAGTCAGGATTCGCTCAACCTGCTGCATCGCCGCCTGGAAAACATGCTCGAGGCGCAGACCGCGGAGATGACTCGCCGCTTGGACAATCTGGCCGCCGGCGTTTCTCAGCGCATTGCGCCCGCGCTCGATTCCCAGGCCCAGCACCTGATCTCCCGCGCCGTCGCCGAAGTTGAATCCAAGCTCTCGCCTCACCTGGAGCGCGTTCCGCAGATTCTCCGCGAACTCGCTTCCCGCGAGGGCCAGGCCGAAGAGAGCCTTCGCCTCCACCGGGAGCGTCTTCGGCAGCTCGCCGAAAACAACCAGCGCGAAGTCGCCGGGCAAACGGCCGCCACCCTCGCCGACCTCCACAGCGATTTCGAAGCCGCCCGCACACAGGCCCTTGCAAAATGGAATGAAGAGCTCGAAGCCGCCGGTGTCCGCGCTTCTCATACCTCCGCCGAATCTATCGGCCGCGCCTCCGAGTGGTTCCAGCAGGAAGCCCGTGCCCGTCTCGAAGTCCTCGTCGAACAAACGCTCGGCTCTGCCTCGCAGGGCTTCGAAGAACAAATAGCCGAGGCCGGCCAGAAATTCGAATTCTTGCTCGACGGCCAGTCCGCTGCCCGCGTCGCCGCCATTGACCAGGAGCTTCAGGGCGTCGCCGAATCGCTGGTCGGCCGCACCCGCACGCGCTTCGATGAAGCCGCGGAAACCGCCGCGGCCTCTTTCGGCCAGGTGCTTCGCGGCGTTTCCGATCAGGAACTCACCACTTTCACCACCGCCACTCGCGGCGCCTTCGAAGAGCGCGCTGTCGAATTCGAGCGCTCGACACAGTACATTCTCCGCAACCTGGAAGCCACCGCCCGTGATTCCGTGGACCGCTTCCAGTCGCAAATCAATTCGCAGCTCGAATCCGGCATTGCGGAAAGCCGCAGCTCGCTCGCAGCGGAACTGGCCTCCGCACTCGCTCTGTTCCGCACCGAACGCGATGCGCATCAACGGGAATGGGCCGCCAACCTCGAGCAGATCAGCAGCGAAGCCGCCGGAAAACATCTTGACCGCCTCGACACCATGGGCGATTCCTGGGTGGTCTCTTCCGTGCGGCGCTTGAACGAGCACGGCCAGAATGTCATCGAATCCCTGATGCGCTCGGCCGATCAGTCGGTGCGCGATTCCTGTGCCATGCTCTTCGACAGCCTCGGCCAGATTCTCCGCGATCGCACTGCCGCCCCGGCCTCGCGGGCCACGTCCGCACCGTCGCCCAATTCCGTTGCGCCCGACCAGCCTCTACCCTGAGAACCCCACGGCGCGGGATTCGATAGGTTTGCCCGGACGCACCCGCGGCGCTATTTTTTGCCCATGATTTCGACCACGGAATTTGCCACGAACGCTACCTGCTCTGTGGTCATGTCTGGAAAAATCGGCAGGCTCAGGACATGTTCGCACGCGCGTTCCGATTGAGGGAAACTTCCCGGCGGGTAACCCAGCGAGGAATAAGCAGTCTGAAGATGCAGCGGCCGCGGATAGTGCACTGCCGTTTCGATTTCACGTTCCGCCAGCTTCGCCGCCACGGCATTGCGGCTTTTCACATAAATCACGAATTGGTGGTACACGCATTCATCGCGCGAGTCATCCACCGGTATTTCCAGGCGCGCCGGCGCGAGAATTCTTCTGTACTCACGCGCGATTTCCTGCCGCCGCACCGTCCACGCCTCCAGGTAGCGCAGTTTGATGCGCAGCACCGCGCCCTGCAATCCGTGCATGCGGTAGTTGTATCCTACAAACGCGTGTTCGTAACGAGCCGTCTGCCCATGTGAGCGCGCTGCGCGCGCAAATGCGGCGACAGCATCGGCATCCGTGGTCAACGCGCCGCCTTCGCCATACGCGCCCAGATTCTTTGTGGGATAAAAACTGAACGCCGCGGCATCCGCCAGCCCTCCGGCGCGCCGCCCGCGATAGCGCGTCCCGTGCGCCTGCGCCGCGTCTTCCAGCACGCGGATTTTTCGTGGCTTGGCGATGGCACGGATTGCGTCCATGTCTGCAGCGCGGCCATATAGATGTACTGGCAGGATCGCGCGTGTGGCCGGCGAGATGGCCCGTTCGATGAGCGCCGGATTCAGATTCCCGGTCGCCGGATTGATGTCCACAAACACAGGACGCGCCCCGCAATAGGTGATGGCTTCAGCGGTGGCCAGAAATGTGTTCGGGCTGGTGATCACCTCATCGCCCGGCTGCACTCCCAGAGCGAGCAGCCCCACATGCAGCGCAGCCGTCCCATTGCTGAGCGCCACGCAATGCTTCGTGCCGCAATGGGCCGCAAATTCGCGCTCAAACGCTTCGACTTCCGCTCCCTGCACAAAGGCGGCCTGCGAACACACACGATCGAGCGCCGGGAGAATTTCCTCCCGCAGTGCCTCGTATTCCGATTTCAAATCGAGCAGGGGAACTTTCATGAAACGGCGTCCTGTGTCCCGGAGAAGGACTCTACTGTAGGGCGATTGCATCTACAAGTCGGCGGTCTAGGCCGAGCTTGCCGGGGGGAATCTCAACCACGGAGTAGGTTCCGGGCTTTGCCGACACAATCGCCAAAGCGATATCGGTAAGCATCGGACGGATAAGATTCCCTCTGTTCTTGCCCAGAATGATGACCGCGAGCCGTCGTCCTTTGAGATCCTGCTGATACCGCAGATTTGTATCAGTAGTTAGAAGCACATCAAACCCAGCCTCTTCGGCAGCGCGTAGGAGTTCAACGTTCAGGAGTGTGCTCCACCCCTGCTCCCGTGCGGTCTTCACCGTGTGCCTCGGCAAGGAACGCCGATCGCCAACGGGTGTGCCTTGGTCAAACAGAATGAGCATTAAGGCTTGTGAGCTGGCGTGGAAACGCTCTGTGCCGCGAATTCGAGAACGGCCTTGGCCTGTTCTTGCTTGAGTCCATCGAACATTTGCACGATTTCTTCGATGGTCAATCCGTCTTCCAGGTTTTCGAAGACGGCGGAAACGGGAATTCGCGTGCCCCGAAACACCCAGGCACCGCTCAATTTCCCGGGCACGCTCTCCACTGCCGGGCACTGCGACCAGTCGAGTGGCATGTTTTCTTCCTTTCATTGATCTTAGCGCAAACCTACCCGGCGTGCGCGGCTTCTACACGTGCGTAAGCGTGCCGGTAATTTTCGTCCGGCGCAGCGCCCAGCCGAACAGCGCGAACGATAACGGCAGCAAGACTGCGGCGAAAATCAGCAGCGCCGCAATGGACGGCCAGATGGTCGCCCATCCCGAACCGGAAAGCAGTGCGGCGCGCATGCCTTCGAGCGAATACGTGACCGGAATCATTCGTGCGAGCAATTGCAGTGGGCGCGGCAGCACGGTAATCGGGTACATCATCCCGCCCACCAGCGCTGAGACCCCCAGCACAATCCATTTCGCGGGATTCCCGCGCTTGAACAGAATCTGGTAGCCCGCGGACAGGATTCCCAGTCCCGCGAATGCGAGTATCGAGGCCAGTAGAATAGCGATCGCTGCCGGCCAGTTGGCCGACTGCGGCGCAAAGCCGAACAGCAGCGCGCCCCAGCCGAGGTACACGCACGTCCGCAGTGCCAGCGCCGCGAAGGGATACAGCGCCGAACCCGCAAGAATCACCGGCAGCGGCGTCTGCGTCACCAACAATGCTTCGAGCGTGCGATTCCGGTGTGCTTCTTCCAGGCTAGCGTCGAACGCGCCGATCGAAACACTCAGGTAGTCAAAAAACGCAAAGCCTACCAAGGCAAACGCGAAGTAATTGCTTCCCGCGGGAAGTTCGCGAGACAGCTCCGGCGTCTGCACAAATCGCGACAGATAATAATATGTCGCCACGCCGAAGAGCGCTTCGAGCGTCTCGAGAACAAGCGCGCCGCGGTATCCGCGCGCGATCGCCAGGTCTCGCCAGAAAAATGCCCCGATTTTTCGCAGGGTGCTTGCGCGATTCATTGCAGCGTTTCCTCGTGAAGCGGATGACGCGCCAGCCGGACGATGGCTCCCTCGAGTGAGGCCGCGCCGGTGGAAGCGCGCAGGCCGCGCGGCGAATCATCCGCCAGCAATTTTCCGCCGTCGAGCAACACCACGCGGTCGGCAATCTCCTCCACTTCATTGAGCGTGTGCGAGGCAAAGAGCAGAGTTGTCCCGTGCCGGCGTACCAGCTCCTCCTTCAGCAGGCGCCGAAAATCCGCCGCGGCCAGCGGGTCCAGGCTTCTGGTGGGTTCGTCCAGCAACAGGATTCCCGGCCCGTGCAGAAGCGCGCGCGCCAAGCCCAGCCGGTGCGTCATGCCGGTGGAGTAGGTGCGCACTTGCCGGTGCAGGTCTTCTGCAATCCCCATCCAGCCGGCCACGCGATCAATCCTGACCCTCGCGTCATTTCCGGTGATGTTGTTCATGGCCGCGAAGAACGCCAAGTTTTCGCGCCCGCTCAGCCGGCCGTAAAATCCTTCATCGCCCCCGGTGTGGTACCCGAATTGTCTCCGCGCCAGCGCCGGATCATATTCCACGTTAGCCGCTCCCAGTGTCGCTCGGCCGCGCGTGGGTATGATCAGAGTCGCAAGAATTCGCAACAGCGTGGACTTGCCCGCCCCGTTTGGCCCGACCAGCGCAACCGCTTCTCCTGCTGAAACGGTGAAGCTGACTCCCGCGAGGGCGCATTCCGTAGGCCGCGCGAGGGGTTGCAGCAGCGCCCGCCATCCCGCAAGCGCGGGAGGAAAGTACTTCTCCAGATTTTCGACGGAGATCGAGCGTTCCGACATCACCTGCGGTTATAACCGAATTCGCCGGAGTGAATCCAGTTCCGTTATTGCCCTCTGCCGCAACTCCCGGTAGAATCCTTGCCGGGCTCGAAGTGAATCGCACTGGGGCGTGCGGACTCCCTCAGCCGAGTCCTCCCGGGTCGTGGCAGGCACACCCACCTGGCCCAGAAGGATGGTATGCAATGGACGCATTCCTCTCCGTCCATTCCGTTGTGGTTGCTTCTTCCGAGCATGTCTCCTGTCCTCTGGGCGAGGAGGCGGCCATCCTAAACGTCAACAACAGCGTCTACTACGGATTAGATACGGTGGGGGCGCGGGTGTGGCATCTTCTCCGGGAACCGCGGCGCGTCATGGAAATCCGTGACGCTCTGCTGGATGAATACGAGGTCGAGCTCGAACGCTGTGAGAGCGATTTATTGCTGCTTCTCGAGAAGATGCGCAACGAAGGCTTGATTGAAGTCCGCGCTTCCGCGGCAGTTTGAATACTTGCGAATTCTACCAGGCTGTCCTCGTCGGCCCTCGAGGACATGCCCTCCCCAGCCCAAGGGCCGACGGAGCGAGTCACGCGACTTTGTCTGAGGTGGCGGGTTTGAGATCCACAATGGAAACCTGGCGCGGCTTTCGGCGCCTTTCCGGCTTCGAGCGCACCATCGCGCTCGACGCTGCCTTGGCGCATTCGTTTACCTTGGTGGGTCTGCGCCTGGCTGGATTTCGCCGCTGGAAAAATGTTTTGGACCGCTGGTCGCGGATGAATTCAAATGATTCGACGCCGAATCCGGCAGCGGACGCGAACTCGGTGCGTGAAATCGCCCGCCTCCAGGCCGCCACCGCGCGCCGGCTCCCCTTCCGCACAAATTGCCTGGAGCAATCATTGGTTCTCTGCTGGCTTCTCCGGCGGAGCGGAATCTCCGCGGATCTCCGCATTGGCGCGAGGAAGGAAGCGGACCGCTTCGAGGCGCACGCCTGGGTGGAAGTCGCCGGCCGCGCCGTGGATGCCGGGAATGAGGAGCACCTTCACTTCGTGCCATTGAAGGCGTCCATGAATTCGATGGAGACGCAAGCACCATGAGCGGCATCGTCGGTATCTTTCATCGCAAAGGAGCGCCCGTGGATCCCGGCCTGCTCCAGGAGTTGACGCGATTCCTCGCCTATCGCGGACCCGACGGGCTGGACACCTGGACGGACGCAAACGTGGGACTGGGTTGCGCCATGTTGCGCACCACGCGCGAATCCGCGTCCGCGCATCAGCCGGCGCAGCTCGATGGACGGTTCTTTATCGTTGCCGACGCGCGATTGGACGCGCGCGCGGAATTGCTGGCCGAACTGGAAAGCGCCGGGCACAAAGTTCCGCGCATAACTCCTGAAGCGGAATTGCTCCTGCACGCGTATGCCGCCTGGGGCGAGCAATGTCTCGATCACTTGATGGGCGACTTCTCGTTTGCACTGTGGGATGGCCCTGGCAAAATCATGTTTTGCGCGCGCGACCATATGGGCGTGAAGCCATTTTATTTCGCCCAGCTCGGCGACCTTTTCATTTTCAGCAACACCCTCGATTGTGTGCGCCTCCATCCGGCCGTTGGCGAGGAGCTCAACGAAACCGCCGTCGCGGACTTTCTCCTCTTCGGCCTTAATTGCGACAATGCCGCGACCACGTTTCGTGATGTGCGGCGCCTCCCGCCCGCCCACTCCCTCAACGTATCTACGGAGGGATTGCGCCTCCGGCGCTACTGGAGCGCGCCCACCGACGGGCGAATCCGCCATCACAGTGCCGGCGATACCATCGAGCATTTCCAGTTTCTGCTCAAGAACGCCATCGCCGATCGCCTGACAACCGATCACGTCGGCATCCTGCTCAGCGGCGGCCTGGACTCGGCTTCTATTGCAGCGCTGGCGCGGGAGATCTCCGGCGCTGAGACGAACGGCAATGGTCTGCGCGCTTACACCGTCGTATATGACAGCTTGATTCCCGACCATGATGGAGGATTCGCGCGCACAACCGCCGAATTCCTGGAAATCCCAATCCGCTGCCTGCCCATGGACCATCTGCGGCCCTTCGACCGCTGGGACACCCCGGAAACGCAGTGGCCCGAACCGGTCGATGACCCCTTCTTCGCAGCAATGTTTGACCAATTCCAGATGATCGCTGCCGAATCGCGCGTGGTGCTGTCCGGCGAAGGCAGCGACAACCTGATGAACTTCGAGATGTGGCCCTACACCAAGGACCTCTTCCGGCAGCGCGAGTGGCGCACATTTTTGACGGAAGTTCCTATGTACCTCTGGATGCGGCCTTCGCCCTGGCCCGGCATTCGACGGCGCGCAAAAGGAGTTTTTGGACTGGATCCCACCGCGCCGGAATTTCCGCGCTGGATCGCGCCGGACTTGGTACGCAATCTGGGGCTTCACGCGCGGTGGAAGGATTGGACCGAGCTTCCCGAAGCCACTCCGAGACATGAGATTCTTCCAACAGCGCACGCTTCGCTGGCGCTGCCGCAGTGGACGCATTTGTTTGAGCTGGAGAATCCGGGTGTGACGCGCTGCCTAGCGGAGGTGCGTCATCCATTTTTGGATTTGCGCGTGATGAATTTCTTGCTGGCTCTGCCTCCCTTTCCCTGGTTCTACGAGAAAATGCTGCTGCGTGAAGCCATGGCCGGGCGTTTGCCCGAAAAAGTGAGACTCCGCCCGAAAACGCCCCTCGCTGGCAACCCCCTGGTGGAACATTTGCAAAAACGCGGCATGAATTGGGTGGACGATATACACTGGAACCCCAAAATGGAGCAGTTCATCGATCGCTCCGCCCTCCAGCGGGTGGCCGGAGAAAAAATCTCCGAGAAGGCAGAGATGCTGGTTCGACCAATTTGTCTCAACTTTTGGTTGCAGTCAGCGCGCGGAGTCCGGTATAACTTGCATGCGGAGGTCGGTAATGGGTAAACCCGTCAATCGGGATCCAAAGAAGGTGTATTCATCCCCAGTGCTGACCGTTTACGGTACCGTGCAACAACTTACGCAGAAAGTCGGTTTGCGGCGCACCAGTGACGGGGGGGCATTTCCGAGGATTAGGACGCACGTTTAGCGACCGGCCGGCCTCTCACTCAACGCCGCTCGGCATTGGCACAAGCAATCCACCCAGCCTCCGGATATCCCATTGAAATTCACATACCAAGTTTTTGACTTGCTGGTACGAACAAACCATCCCATTCCCCAACTGGCCCCTATTGAACACCGCGGATATGCCGTTGATGTAGAAGTTCATCTAGGCCTATCGCCCGGCGTTGACTGCGGAGATTCGACGCGTGAGATTCAGACTTACACCAGCTTGGAGTTCGACGCACAAAACCGGCCCGCGCTTCAAATCTGGGAGAACAGGGAAAGCGGTCTCTTGCGGCTCGAGTATTGCGACGGCAACACATTCTGGCTGAACCGCCGGGGATCATCCATCTGGGCGCAATGGCTGGATTCGCAGACCCTCGCGGACGCGGCAACCTATCTCTTTGGTCCTGTCCTCGGCCTGCTGCTTCGATTGAGAGGTGTGAATTGCCTGCACTCCAGCGCCGTCGTCATCGGTGACGGGGCGGTCGCATTCGTTGGCGCGGCAGGATCAGGGAAGTCCACGACGGCAGCGGCTCTTGCGAGGCGAGGATGTGCCGTCATCTCCGACGACATTGTGGCCATCCAAGAGAGCAAGGGGGTGTTGCACGTCCTTCCCGCCTATCCATTCATCTGCCTGATGCCAAGCTCGGTGGAGATGCTCGAGGGATCTGGCGGCGCGCTTCCGGCTTTCACACCCAACTGGGACAAACTTTGTTTCAGCCTGGCACAACCGGGATTGCGATTCGAGCAACAGTCACAGCCTTTTCGGGCAATTTATCTCCTGGACGATTCCCCTGCGGAAACACCTCTTCAGGTGCGACCCGTCTCTCCCAGAGAAGCACTGGTAGAGCTGGTGACGAATTCCTATGCCACGCGCGCTCTGGACGGCCGCGCTCACGCCAGCGAGTTTCCTGCTCTCGCTCGTCTGGTTTCCAGCGTGCCAGTCCGGCGAATCGTGGGCCATCTTCAAGCCCGCAATCTCGATCACCTGTGCCAACTGATCGTTGAAAACCTTCAGGACCGGCGCCTGGAAATGTCAGCCTGACTTCTTGGACTCCGGTTGCTCCTTTGACCCTTAAATTTCCATCCCTCTCGATTGTCTTTTTCTACACAAGCCCAGTTTCATTTTGAATCTGGCGCATTCCCGATTTGAATCCTGTGCTACTATCGCCAACAAAATGATTGCGACCGCGTGCATGGTTGTATCCGCTCACCCAGCTCATGTGGGTCCACTTTGCTCCGGATTGGAACAAATTTACCGGCGTCTCGGACGGGAAAAATCAGGCCCCCTTCCCCGCGCTACTGCAGGCAGAAAGTACGACCGGACCTGAAAAGACTTGGGAGGACTGAAACAATGAAGATGAGGGCTTCGTTGTCAGGAGATTCGCGTTTTCTCACCTGGGCAATTCTGATGCTGGCTTTATTCACTTTTGCCGCCCGTCATATATCCAGCCTACTGCGCACCGACCTGGCGGCGGGAAAACTGTCCTCCGCCAAAATTGAATCAGCGAACGCCTCTTACCGCGCTGATAAGACCGGGACGACGAAGGCCTATGGCAATCTGCCCATGAATTTCGCGCAGAATCTCGGGCAAACGGATTCCAGCGTGAAATTTCTCTCCAGCGGCGCAGGCTACGCCCTGTTCTTGACGCCGCAGGAGGCCGTGCTTTCGCTTCGACATTCCGGTCCGGCGCAAAACGCGGCGGCCCGAAATTTGGAGCGCCGGCGGTTGATGAGCAAGGCGCGCTCGAATGCGCCGCCGTCCATTCTCCGGCTGGTTGAAGTGGGCGCAAACCCCGCTGCCGAAGTGTCGGGCCTGGATCGCCTGCCGGGCAGAACGGACTACTTCACCGGAAATGATCCGAAGAATTGGCGCGCGGATGTGCCCTCCTATGCCCGCGTCAAATATCACGACATTTATCCCGGCGTGGATCTAGTTTTCTACGGCAACAATCGGCGCCTTGAACACGATTTTGTTCTGGCTCCCGGAGCGGATCCCGCGGTCATCCGATTGCGAATTGAGGGAGCCCAGAGCCTGGGGCTTGACAAGCATGGAAATTTGATGGCGCGCGTTCCAGGAGGCGCCGTCGCCCTCGAAAAGCCGGACGTCTATCAGGAAATTCAAGGAGTCCGCCGGGAAGTAGCGGCGAATTATGCGTTGGCTGCCGATCGGTCGGTGAGCTTCAAGATCGGCACCTATGATGCGACCCAGGCGCTGGTCATCGATCCGGTGCTCGACTACTCCACATATCTTGGCGGGTCCGCTACGGGCGACGACGCTTTCGGAATCGCCGTGGATGCAAATGGTGACGCCTTTGTCACCGGCGTCACTTCCTCCGCCACTTTCCCGACCAACAATGGAGTTCCACCTCCCGTGGGGCAGGCATTTCCCACCGTGTTTGTGACAGAGCTGAACGCTGCCGGGACCGCCACTTTGTATTCGACGTACCTGAGCGGAACCGGTACGGAGACTGGATTGGGCATAGCCGTTGCCGCTGGCAAGATTTATGTTACCGGCCAGACCTTCTCGAATGATTTCCCCGTCACTGCCGGGACAGCTTACAACGCCACGGGCGCACCCAATGGCCTCGGCAATGGGAACGGACTTGGGTTTCTCTCCGTTCTTGACCCGACTAAAGTTGGATTGGCCTCGCTCTCCTACTCGACCTACTTTGGCGGCAGCGGTGTGACCGGCGTTGGTGGGGATATCAGCCTGACGGTGGCCGCGGACGGCACCGGCAGCGCCTTTCTCGCCGGCGTCAGTTCATCTCCGGATTTCCCGCTCAAAAACAACATCCCTGCTCCTGGTGCCGACGTCCTGCCAAGCGCAGCGGGGTCCGGCTTCGTCGCCAGAATCGACACCGGCACGGCCGGTGCCGCAGGCTTGATCTACTCCACGTTTCTGGGAGGCAATGGCGTCGCCGGCACGCCGAACGGCGGCGCGTTTGGCGACGTGGTATTTTCCGTGACCGCGGATGCCAACAAGAATGCCTTTGTCACCGGCGAGACCACCTCCACCGATTTTCCCACCACCGCCAATGCCTTCCAGGCGGCAGCACCGACAGGGGCCGGCAACGGAGCCGTGTTCGTCTCCCGCATCAACACCAGTATGTCCGGCTCCGCTTCGCTCACGTACTCAACCTATTTGGGAGGCGCCACGGTTAACGCTTTTGGCGATTTCGGCAGGGGCATCACGCTGGGCCCGGCTCCGAATAATCTGGCCTACGTGGCTGGCTCTACGTCCTCTCCACTGTTTCCAACTACCCCGGGCGCACCGAGCATGCCTGCCGCCGGAAATGGTAACGGCGTGGCGTTCGTCAGCCAGATTGACACTGGCGCGGCTAATAACACGCTGAAATATTCGGCCACCATCGGTGGAACTGGCGGAGACACGGCGACTGGAGTTCAAGTGGATGGCCAGGGCAATGCCTATGTTTCCGGCGGAACCGGTTCGGCCGATTTTCCCACCACCCCCGGAGCTTTCCAGGGGTCGTTGGCCCCAGGTGCCTTCGGTGACGGCTTCCTGTTTAAGCTGAATCCCGGTGGGAACGGTGCAGCCGACCTGGTCTACTCGTCATTTTTTGGCGGCTCCGGAAATGCTGGTAGCATAGATGTTGCCAATGGCATTGCCATCGATCCGGTAGCCAATCCCAACGCCTATATCGCCGGCGTGACCTTTTCGAGCGCTCACTTTCCCGTGTTTCCCCAGCCGGGTGCTTTGCAGTCAGCGCTGATCGGCACTTCCTCCGCATTTGTTGGCAAGCTCACGCTCAGCCCTGTCGTCAGTGTTGCGCCCAACAGCATCACCTTCGTCCCGGCCGTTTTGTTGGGAAATACTTCCCCACCGCAATTTGTTACCCTCACAAATAACACCGGTCAGGTGGTCCCCTACACACTCACTAAGACCGGCACTGACCCGGCGGATTTTACGGCGGCTCCGGGCGCCCCGGCCGGGGGCACTCCGTGCCCGGCAGGGTCGCTGGCTGCCAATACACCGCCATGCACCATCGGCGTGACCTTCAAGCCCTCCATCGCTAACGTCGAAACAGCGAATCTGGTCATCGGCTACACCGCTTTCGGGATCACTAACTCGCAAACGGTGACGTTGACCGGGACGGGAACAAACATGGCTGTCAGTCTCGCACCCGGCAATGTGGTATTCCCCGGCCAGTTGGTCACAACTACCAGCGCGGCCATGCCCGTGGTCCTTTCCAATAGCAACGCGAGCGCAATCGCCATTTCCGCGGCCGTTACCGGAGATTTTGCGGAAACGGACAATTGTGGCGCCAATTTGGCGGCCAATTCGACCTGCACTTATAACGTCACCTTCAAGCCCACTGCGGATGCAAACCCGCGAGCCGGCACACTGATAGTGACTTCGAATGGCAACCCACTTCCTACCGTCACCCTATCCGGAACAGCGCAGGACTTCAGTTTGACTGCGCCCGCCGCTTTCTCCCTTAGGAAAGGCCAATCGGGAAACTTTCCGGTAAATGGAAACTGGATCGGCGGATACGCGCAACCCTTGATGATCGTTTGCACCGGAGCGCCTTCTGGTGCGACATGCGTGCCGAATCCGAACTCGGTGACGCCCGGCAGCCCCAACTCGTCCATCATGATTACGACCAAGGGCTCCAGCGTCCCGCCCAATTCAACGCCCAACCCGCCCGTGAATCTGCGTCAGGTCACGCTGGTGCTGGCAGCCGTGCTGTTGCTCGCCTGCCTGCCCATCGTGCGCCGCCGCGCCAGCCGGGTCACTGCGCTGATGGTGGTGATGATTTTGATTATCCTGGCAGGTTGCGCGGGCGGTGGAACTCCCACGGGCTCTACCACCCTCACCCTTACCGTAAGTTCGGGGGGCGTGAACCAGGTTGTCGACGTGAAACTCACAGTGAATTGACGCCACAAAAGTGACGGAAGCCGCGCGCTTCGGTTCGCCGCAGCGCGCGGCTCTCGTTGCTCCGGACACCCGCCTCCATCCTCTACAAGGTCCCCCCTCTTCAACTGGCAATCCTCTATAATGTTCCGGAAGAACGAGTCAGCGATGAAACAAATCATCGACCAATTCGTGGGGTGTCTGCGCTTCGAGCGCAACTCCCCGGCCACCACCATCCGCGAATACCAGCGCGACATCCGCGACTTCCAAACCTTTCTCACGCCCCCTGGCGAACCGACCATGTTGCTCCACAAGGTGGATCACCGCATCGTTCGCGAATATGTAAGCTGGCTCTACGACCGCGGTCTGGAAAAGGCCACGGTGGCCCGCAAGCTCGCCTCCCTGCGCACGTTTTTCAAATTCTGCATGCGCGAAAGATATGTCCGCCAGAATCCGGCGCGGCTGGTAAGCACTCCCAAGCTTCCCCGGCGCGTCCCGCGCATCCTGTCGGCGGACGAGCTGAACGGGTTTCTCGACCGCATCTCCAGTGGAGAATTGACCTCGCGCAAACCCAAGCTGCGGCCCACGCCGCGCGGGGAAGCACGCGATCGGCTGATCGTCAAACGCGACCGCGCTATTTTTGAGTTGCTGTATGCCTCTGGCCTGCGCGTCAGTGAATTGACGGGACTCAACCTGATCAACATTGACCGCCACGGGAAAATGTTGCGGGTGTTCGGAAAAGGCCGCAAAGAGCGCATCGTGCCCTACGGTGGAAAAGCCCAGGCGGCATTGGAAGCCTACTGGCCGGTGCGCAGCGAATTGCTGAAACACCCGCGCGTGGAGCCCGATCATGAAGCTGTATTCCTGAATCACCGCGGCGGGCGGCTGACCTCGCGTTCCGTGCATGTGATTGTCAGAACTTACGCGCGCATCGCCAACGTCAACTGGGACATGCACCCGCACTCGCTGCGCCACGCCTTCGCCACGCATCTGCTGGCCGACGGTGCGGACCTGCGCGCCATCCAGGAGCTGCTGGGGCACGTTTCGCTTTCCACCACCCAGCGCTACACCCAGGCCACCATTCAACAATTGATGCAGGTGTACGACAAATCTCACCCGCACGCTTGAATCGACTTGTTGCCCCGCGCAAGCAACCAATCGCTCGTGCCATTCGATTGCTTCGTCTCGCCATCGGAAACAATCTCGAGTTCGTTCCCGCGCGTTATTCGCGCCTTCCTGCTGGCCATCGCTGCATGGGCCTTTGCAGCCTCCCCGGCGGACGCGCAGGACAATTACGAGATCCAGGTTTATTCCTACGAAACGGTTGAGCCCGGCCACACCATGGTTGAGCTGCACAGCAATTTCACCATCGAGGGCTCAAAACAACAGACCAACGGCCTCTATCCCACCAACCACGCCTTTCACGAAACCCTCGAAATCACCCACGGCTTCACCGACTGGTTCGAGACCGGCTTCTACATTTTCACTTCGGCGCGCTCCGGCCAGGGTTGGCAGTGGGTGGGAGATCACATTCGCCCGCGCTTCCGCATTCCGGAAAAGTGGGACTGGCCGGTGGGCGTCAGCCTGTCGAATGAAATCGGCTACCAGCGGCGGCAATTCTCCGAAGACACCTGGACCTGGGAAATGCGCCCCATCGTGGACCAGAAAGTCGGCCGCTGGTATTGGTCGCTGAACCCCACGTTCGATCGCTCCTTCCATGGCCCGGGTGTGAAGAACGGCATGGTCTTCTCGCCAAATTTCAAATTCAGCTACGACTTCTCGCCCAAAATAGCTGCGGGCCTTGAATATTACGGCTCCGTGGGACCGGTCACGGGTTTTGATCCCGTGGCGCAGCAGCAGCACCAGATCTTCCCGGCCGTCGATTTAAATCTTGCCCCGCAATGGGAGATCAATTTCGGGCTGGGTGTCGGTGTCACTCGCTCCACGGACCACCTGATTGCCAAGATGATCCTCGGCTACCGTTTCAATTTTTGAGGTGAAGTAATCCCGCCAATGGTCGTACGGAAGGGCGGGGCTTCAGACTCTAAGTGACGATGCGAAAATCTTTGTGGGTCGCCGTTTCAACCGCGACATAAATGCATCAAAATGAACCCGGCTTCAGCCGCTGAAGTTCCTCTTTTGCTGTTCTCACACAGACTCTATACCCCATGAAGCCGCATCTGGCATTTGCTGCCGTAAATTTATCAGACGAATTCGCCACGCCTGCCCCGCGCGGCGCATTAGAAATCAGAACTGTGGACGCCTTTGCTGATACGTCACTATAATAGACGGGTGAGCAACATCTGCCGCGCTGCTGCATCAAAATGTGAGTGCCCTTTATACGCAAATACTGAGGTGCGCCAGTCATGAAAACTGTTGCCGCAAAAAAAGGTCGCATTGTTCCGGAGGTCCGTCCGACCGCGGCGCTGCAGATGTACCTGGAAACGATTTACTATTCCACCCGCGAACGCCTGGAGCTCATCAACATCACCAAGGATTTAAATGAAGTAGTTCACAAGCACGGGCTGAAGGCCGGCTTCGTGCTGGTGCAATCCCTGCATACCACCACCGCCATTTTCATCAATGAATTCCAGCAGGCCCTGCTCGACGACATTAAATCGTTCCTCGAACACTTGGTGGGCCGCATTGATTACTGGCGGCACAACGATCCAAGACTCTCCGAATGCAATCGCCAGAATGCCGACTCGCACCTGCGTGCCATGGTGCTCGGCCACACGCTCTCCGTGCCGGTCCGCGACGGCGAACTCGCGCTCGGCTACTGGCAATCCGTCATCCTCGCCGAACTCGACGGCCCGCGCGACCGCGCCATTCAGGTCCAGGTCATGGGCGTGCCCGAAGACCCTGAGAAATAATCGCCCCCTCCGGAATCACGAGGAAACTCCATCACTTTAGGGGGTCGGAGCCTCAGCTCCGACATAACAGACAGGGAAACAACAGGGCTTTAGCCCCTGAGGAAAGTCTTGCGCTTTTATCTGACTAAATATTCAGCGTGAGGGAAGTCTCGGGAATGAATCCGTCGCCACCGCTTCCGGCTCTGGCGGCCTTCGCAGGAAGCGGCATCTTTTCGCGGTCCACCGCGTTATACAGCGTATCGCGCTCGACAGGCACGCGTCCGGCGGCGCGAATCAAACGCTCCAGCTCCGCGCGCGTCAGATGCTCCGGCGTAGTGGCTCCTGCGTCGTGATAAATTTTTTCCTCCACCACAGTGCCGTCCAGGTCGTTGGCCCCGAATCGCAGCGCCACTTGCGCGATCCGCGGCGTCAGCATGATCCAGTAAGCCTTGATGTGATCGAAATTATCCAGCAGCAGCCGCGAGACGGCGATGGTCTTCAGGTCATCGATTCCCGTTGTGCTCGGCAAATGCGCGAGCGCGGTATTCGCCGGGTGAAACGCCAGCGGGATGAAGGTGACGAAGCCGTGAGTCTGGTCCTGCGTATCACGCAATTGCAGCAGGTGATCCACGCGCTCTTCCGGCGTCTCGATGTGGCCGTAGAGCATGGTGGCATTCGAGCGCAGCCCGATTTCGTGCGCCGTGCGCGCGATTTGCAGCCACATCTGCCCGCTCACTTTGTGGTCGCAGATCACTTTGCGCACTCGCGGATGAAAAATTTCCGCGCCGCCGCCCGGCAGCGAATCCACACCTGCAATCTTCATGGCCAGCAGCGTGTCGCGAATGGAAAGCTTGGAAATCCTGGCGTAGTAACCCACCTCCACCATGGTGAAGGCTTTCAAGTGCACTTGCGGAAAGCGTTGCTTCAATCCGCTGATCAGCTCCAGGTAATACTCAAACGGCAAGTCCGGATGCAGCCCGCCGACAATGTGAAACTCCGTGGCGCCTTCCGCCACGCCTTCGCTGGCGCGCTGGAAAATTTCTTCCAGTGCAAACGTGTAGGCGCCGGGCGCTTCCGGTGAGCGTCCAAAGGCGCACAGCCGGCAATGTGCGACACATACATTGGTCGGATTGATGTGGCGGTTGACGTTGAAGTAGCAGATGTTCCCGTGCTTCTTCTCGCGCACCTGGTTGGCCAGCCAGCCAACCGCCAGCAAGTCGTGCGACTGGAATAGCGCCAGACCGTCCGCGGCGTTCAGCCGCTCCCCGGCCAGCATTTTCGCCGCAACCGGATCGAGCCTTGCGTCCGAAATTTGCAGTCCTGCGCTCATATCCTCAATTCGCCGCGCGCTCATGGCCGCATCACCACCGCCGCCGCGCCCCAGAAAATCAGGAACAACAGACTAATATAGCCATTCACGGTGAAAAACGCAGCATTGATTTTGCTCAGGTCGTTGGGCTTTACCAGCGAATGCTCGTACGTCAGCAGCCCGGCCACGACCGCAATCCCCGCCCACGCCGGCCACCCAAGACGGAAACTCCACGCCAGCCATGCCAGCAATCCAACCATCACCACATGCATCAGCCGGGCCATCCGCAGCGCGCGAGCGATTCCCAGCACCTTAGGAATCGAATACAGGCCGGCAGTCTTGTCGAACTCGACGTCTTGGCAGGCATAGAGAATGTCAAATCCGCCTACCCACAGCGTCACCGCAGCGCAGAGAATCAACATGCGCCAGTCGAGTGACCCGCGGATTGCAATCCAGGCTGCCGCGGGAGACATTCCCAGACAGAACCCCAGCACGAAGTGCGACCAAGAAGTGAACCGCTTGGTGTAGGAATAAAAAAACAGCACCGCCAGCGCCACGGGAGAAAGCTTCAGCGCCAGTGGATTCAATCGCCACGCCGCCACCACCAGCAGCGCCGACGCCGCCAGCGCAAAAGCCGAGGCGAATCCGACGGATAGTTCGCCCGCCGGCAGCGCGCGACTGGCCGTCCGCGGATTCCGACGGTCGTAATCGAGGTCGGCAATGCGGTTCATGGTCATCGCCGCCGACCGCGCGCCGATCATGGCCACTACGATCCAGCCCACCTGCCGCCAGCTCGGCAGGCTGCCGCTCGCGCGCGCCGCCAGCAGCGCCCCCACCAGAGCAAAAGGCAGCGCAAACACGGAGTGCTCGAATTTAATCATCTTGAGCACGATTCGAATGCGAGTCTTACTCATGAACAGTTTTGAAAATGGAAAAGAGAAAATAGAAATTGCAAACACACTGGGAGCAAATTATCGCCTGCCATCCCATTTTCCATTTTCTATTTCCCACTTTCCGCCTTCCCACCTTTCCAACGATACTGCTTCTCCTGCGCCAGGCCGAGTTGCGCGAGCACTCGGCAGGCGAACTGTTCCACCATGTCCTCAATCGTTTCCGGGCCGTAATAAAACGCCGGCATCGCCGGCATCACGATCGCGCCGGCGTCGTGCACGTGAACCATATTTTCCAGGTGAATGCGATTGAGCGGCGTCTCGCGCAGGCACAGCACCAGCGGCCGGCGCTCCTTCAGGCAAACATCGGCGGCGCGCGTCAGCAGGTCCCCGGCCGTGCCCGCAGCAATCGATCCCAGCGCCCCGGCAGAACACGGAATCACCACCATGCCGTCCACCATGGCGCTGCCGGACGCAATGCTCGCTCCGATGTCTTTGTTCGGTAGGTATTCGATTTTTTTTGCCGCGGTGCCGATAATCAGCCCGGGGAGATTCTTGCCGTCGGCGGCGACAATCCCCAGTTCCATGGACAGCAGCCGCAGACCCGCGTCACTGGCCACCAGAAAAACCCGCTCAACACGCCGGTCGGAATCAAGCAGGCGGAGTACCGCTCGCGCATACACGGCGCCGCTCGCGCCCGTCACGCCTACAGTGATGGCTTTCCCTTCGGATGTTCCCGCTGGCATAGGCCGAATCATCGAGTCTAGGCGGGCGTTTTCCGGAAAGTCAAGCAGGCGGAAGGGCGGGGCTTCAGCCCCTGAAGCCGGCGGCTAGGCACTCAGACCGCAGCGGTCTATGCTTTCCTGATGGCGCGGACAATCAAAAGGAGCACAACGGCACCGATCACTGCCATAATAAGTTGCCCGATCAGTCCGTAGGCAGCAAGCCCCAATAGCGTGAAAATCCATCCGCCCAGCACGGAGCCGACAATGCCAATCACTAAATCCATCAGCAGCCCTTGACCTGAGCCACTCACCAGCTTGCTGGCAATAAATCCGGCCAGGATTCCCAGAAGGATCGTCCAAATCAGCCACATGGTCGCGCCTCCAATCCGTTTGAGTAGAATGTGCGCCCGCTTGGTGGGAGTTCGGGCGCGTCGCCGCGCGCCACTCTAACACAAATTCGCGTGCGGGCGACCATCCGCGCCCAGTGCTAGAATGCCCGCCGGTGCGTTGGGAACATGGACGAGCGTGACATCCGCAATTTGCTCGAGGCCGTCGAACGCGGCAAGATGACCGTTGCCGCCTCGCTCGAAAGACTGCGCGGCCTTCCATACGAAGACCTCGGCTTCGCCAAAATTGATCATCATCGCGCCCTGCGCCAGGGTTTTCCCGAGGTGATCTTCGCCCGCGGAAAAACTCCCGCACAGGTCGTGGCCATCGCGCGCGGCATGCTGCGCGTCAAGTCGTCGCACAATATTCTGATCACGCGCGCCGATCGAAAGGTTTTCTCCGCCGTCAAACGGCTTGCGCGCAAAGCGAAATTCCACGCACTCTCCGGCGCGATTGTGATCGAGCGCAGCCGTTCGAATCACGGCAAGGGCTTCATCCTGGTCGTCACTGCCGGAACTTCCGATATTCCCGTCGCCGAAGAAGCGCTGGTGACCGCGCAGACCATGGGCAACCGCGCCGAAGCGATTTACGACGTGGGCGTAGCCGGATTGCACAGGCTGATCGAACACCGCAGCAAGCTCGCGGAAGCCCGCGTAATCATCTGCGTCGCGGGAATGGAGGGCGCACTGCCAAGCGTTGTCGCTGGTATGGTGGCCGCGCCGGTCATCGCCGTGCCCACCAGCACGGGCTACGGCTCAAGCTTCGGCGGACTCACTGCATTGCTGGCCATGCTCAACAGTTGCGCGTCCAATGTGAGCGTAGTGAATATTGATAACGGTTTCGGCGCTGGCTGCGTCGCCAGCGTCATCAACCGGCTTTGATTTCAGGGTAGCTTGTAGTGGCACAGGCGCTCCTGCCTGTATGGTATTCGTCAAGGCAAGCATCAGCCGGTGAGGTCCGCTTTTTAATTAATTGAGTGCGGTAACGACCGCAGCTGCGAGCGGGGCTCCTTCATCGGGGAACACTGTGCGAAGGTCCAATGTGAGCCGGTCATCTTCAATGCGCGCGATGATCGGCGTGCCGCGCTCCGGCTTGCGCAGCCGTTCCTCGAGTTCTGACGCGGAATGACGCCGGCTCGAAATCGCGATCAATGATGTGGGCAATTGCTGGTCGGGAGTTGACCCGCCGCCGATGACGGAGTGGCCGGGCCGCACTTCGACGCTCGCGTCGCCCGGGAGCTTCCGGCGCAATCCATCCGCAAAATTGTCGGCGCGCCGCTTGATTTCCTCCGCTGACATGCGAATCATCCGAATCGCGGGAATCTCATCGTGGGCGCCGCGTAGATACGCTTTCATCGTCACTTCGAGCGCGACAATCGTCAGCTTGTCCACACGCAAAACCCGGAACAGCGGATTTTTTCGGATGCGCTCAACGATGCCTCGTTGTCCGGCAATAATGCCTGCCTGCGGCCCTCCCAATAATTTGTCGCCGCTGAACGAAACGACCGATGCGCCTGCTGCGCAACTCGCGCGCGCCACAGGCTCTGCAATTCCCGCCGCGCTCAGATCGGCCACACAACCCGATCCCAAATCTTCGAAAACGGGAATCTGCCGGCTGCGGCCAAGGCCGACGAGCTCATCGAGCGATGGCCGCTCGGTGAATCCAGTGATGCGGAAATTCGAAGGGTGCACCCGCAGGAGAAGCCGCGTGCCCTCGTTGATGGCCTGCTCGTAATCGCGCAGGCGCGTGCGATTCGTGGTTCCCACTTCGCGCAATACCGCGCCGCTTTCCGCCATGATGTCCGGGATACGGAAGCCGTCGCCGATTTCAATCAACTCACCGCGCGACACGACTACTTCCGCGCCTTTGGCCAGCGTGTTGAGCACCAGAAATACTGCCGCGGCGTTGTTGTTCACCACGATGGAAGCTTCCGCGCCCACCTGGTCCGCCAGCAGCCGCGCGATATGGACGTCCCGCTTTCCTCGCTCGCCGCTTTCGATGTCGTATTCCAGATTCGAGTAGCGCATCGCGGTCTCGGCCATCTGCGCTACGGCATCCCGAGAAATCGGGGCGCGTCCCAGGTTCGTGTGCAGGATCACGCCGGTGGCGTTGATGACGCGCCGGAGCGAAGGCGCAAGTGCAGCCTCGACGGCGGAAATCACCCGCCCCTCGACGGCCACGATCTCCGCATCCCCGGCCAAGGCTGCGCCTGACTTCACCTGTGTGCGCAGGTCGGCCAACACGCCTCTCGCCGCGGCGGTCACCAACCCGCGCCCGGCCTTTTCCGCCATGGCAACCAACCCCGGGCAATTCAGAATTTCGTCCACAGAGGGAATCTCGCGCAGCCGCTGGGCAGAGTCCTGTGCCATCTTGGCCGCAGATTCAGGGGCAGGGTTCATTGCTAAGGTATTTGAACACAATGCGATACGGACTGGCAATCGTGGGGATTTCACTTTCCGACAAGCCCGCCGACGCCAAAGTTGACGCTGGCGTCCCAAGTCTCTACGCTGAAATCTCGCCTGTCTCAACAGCCAACATGGCCACCATTGACGAAGATTTGAACCAGATCGAGCGCGACATCCGCACGCTCAAGATCGAATACGAGCAGTACTTCGGCGGCGGACGCCCGCGGCCTCCCGCGGACACGCAGTGGCGCGTGGACACGCTGCTGCGCCGCTATTCCGAACGCGCCGGCGATTTGAGCACCGGCCAGCGATTCCGCTACAACAACCTCACTCAGACCTACGCCAAGTATCAGGACATGTGGCGCAAGAAGCTGCTGCAAAAAGAAGGCGCCGTCACCCAGCATCACTTTGGAGCCGCGGCCAAGGCCATCGAAGCCGAACGTCAGCGCCAGTCTGCGCACCGACAGAAGAATGCCGCCGCGGAAGCCGAGGTGGTGGCCGCTGGGGTTCACGCCGCGGCGGTTGCAGAAGCAGCAGCAGAGACGGCACGCCAGTCGGCTGAACATAGACACTTGCCAGACGCCTTTGCCATGTCGCTGTCGGATCCGGACAACGAAGGCGATAAAGTGCAGCAGCTCTACCGCAAACTGATCGAAGCGCGCACCGAAGCCGGCGACAAAGCCGCCGCCCCCAGCCTGAAGGATTTCGAAAAATTCGTCCGCCAGAAAACTACCGACTTGAAGGAAAAAGGCGGCCACGAAATCGAATACACGGTGAGCATCGAAGCCGGCCGCGTAAAGTTGAAGGCGCGCATCTCCAAGTAGGGCCTCTCCGCCGTTTTTTCCTCAGCGCCTCTTCCGAATTCTTTTCCGAACGCTTACACTAGCCAGCCCTCTCCTCCGATTTCGGAAGGGCGGGGCTTTAGCCCCGCCGTGAATCGCAGGAAAGAAATTGGGCTTCAGCCCCTGAAGCATGGGTTTTGCATCGCGGCCATCATTCATGGAGGCTCTCGTTTGCCGATCAAACGCGCGCTAATCAGTGTCTTCGACAAAACCGGAGTAGTTGATTTCGCTCGCGCCCTCGCCGCGCTTGGAATCGAAATCGTCTCTACCGGTGGAACCGCGCGCCTATTGCGCGAAGCGGGTATCTCCGTCCGCGACGTGGCCGAGCTGACCGGCTGGCCGGAAATGCTCGGTGGCCGGCTGAAGACGCTGCACCCAAAAGTGCACGGAGGCATTCTCTTCCAGCGCAGCAAGACGGAGGATCGCAAACAGGCGGACCAGCACGGAATTGTTCCCATTGATCTGGTAGTCGTGAACCTGTATCCGTTTTCCGCCACGGCAGCCAAGCCCGGTGTTACGCCTGAAGAACTGATCGAGAATATTGATATCGGCGGGCCCGCCATGGTTCGGTCCGCGGCCAAGAATTTCCAAAGCGTCGGAGTCATCACCGACCCGGGCGACTACGCGCCGGTCGCCGCCGAGCTCCGCGAGAAACGCGAACTGAGTTTAGCCACACGCCTGGCGCTCGCGCGCAAAGCCTATGCCCGCACCGCGCGCTACGACGGCGAAATCTCGACCGAACTTGAAAGACTTTCCGCCGACGGTGAAGTGACGCTGGACGCCGCGCCGCAACTCCCCGAGCGAATTCACGTCGCGCTCGAACGCCGCCAGCCCATGCGCTACGGCGAAAATCCTCATCAATCCGCCGCTCTCTACATTCCCGCAGGCTGCGCAGCTGCCGGACTCGCCGGCGCGCGGCAAATCCAGGGCAAAGAGCTCTCCTACAATAATCTCGTGGATCTGGACGCCGCCTGGGCCCTCGCCTGCGAATTCGATCGTCCCGCAGTGGCCATCATCAAGCACAACAATCCGTGCGGCGCCGCTGAACAGAATTCATTGCCCGAAGCCTATCTCAAAGCGCTCGAGTGCGACCCGGTTTCCGCTTTTGGCGGCGTGATGGCATTCAATCGGCCTCTTGATGCGGCAACCGCTGAAGAAGTGGCGAAACTATTCGTCGAGTGCCTCGTTGCGCCGGGCTACGAGCCCGCGGCCCTCGAAAAATTCGCGACCAAGAAGAATCTGCGCCTGCTCGAGATGCCGCCCGGCGCCGCTCCCGAAGAGTTGGAACTGAAACGAATTTCTGGAGGCGTTCTGGTCCAGCAGCCGGATCGCCACAAATTGAATGAAGCAGACTTGAAAGTCGCCACGGACCGCTCGCCCACGTCCGCCGAGCTTCGCGCGCTGCTCTTCTCCTGGAAAGTCTGCAAACACGTGAAGTCAAACGCCATCGTCTTCGCGCGCGAGGGCCGAACCGTCGGCGTTGGCGCGGGACAGATGAGCCGCGTCGATTCCGTGAAGATTGCGGTAATCAAGGCAGCCACCGCTGGCCTCGCGCTCCAGGGCAGCGTGGTGGCATCCGACGCTTTCTTCCCCTTCCCCGACGGCATCGAAGAAGCCGGAAAAGTCGGCGCCACTGCGGTGATTCAACCCGGAGGCTCGGTGCGTGATGCTGACGTGATCGTCGCAGCCAACAACCTCGGCATGGCCATGGTTTTCACCGGCGTCCGGCATTTCCGCCATTAGGTTGCTGGAGATTGTGCCACCCACGCGTGTCTACCCGCGAGGCACGAGGGGTCCTCGCTCGAGGTCGCCATCAGAATTTGTCTACTTGACCATGATTGTGATGACAGGGGCAGGAACACGGCATTCGAGGATTCGCATGTGTTTTTGGGACAAGATCTGCTGTTGTTTTGGGTTGAAACCTGGAGGAAACAACACCGCCTCTAGCCTGTAAGTGCCAGGCTTTACCGGAGCGTCGATAGACTCCTCGTGGCCATGGATTTCTCCCTGGCGCAAAATAATCGTCTCATTCGGGTCGGTGAGCATCTCTACGGCGTCTAATTGATCCATCAACGAATCGACACTACAACCCGAATTGCGATTGTCTCGATTCTTGTGGTCGAAGATTGACAATGAATACTGCCCCAATTGGCTTGAGCAAGTGCTCAATCTCCGAATGAAGTACAAAGGAGATTCCGAGTTGTTTGTAACCGTGAATCTCACACGCATCAGCGCCCCAGGGACGTATACCCGTCTATCGGTGGACATTTGAAAATCCACGCCACTGTCGGAGTCACAATCAGGAAGGACCGCACTTGCAGGCGTCGAGACGAACACGATTGCGACGAAAATCAGACTGGCGATGACTGGCATCGCCATGGAGCAGGGACCAACCACCTTCGCCATCGGTCAATCCTTCTGGGTGCCGATCTGAATCACTTAGCTCCTCACTTCTTCTTCACCGGGCTCGGTTTCTCCACCACCGGTTTCTGCCGTTGGTAAGTGATTTCGGTCACCTGCGGCTCGCCTTTCTCCGGCATCAACTCAGACCGCGCCGTGTACGTATCCGCATCCACGCGCAGCAGAATGGCATGCTTGGGTAAACCATTCATGGGATTCTCGAAATCCACTTTCTTCGCATCCAGACTCGCGAGATTCAACACCGTCGGCTCAGATTTTTCCCAAGCCACCAGCTCCGGCGTGAAATGCCGAATATAGAAATTCAAGCCTTCGGGCTTTTCCACAATGGTGAAAAGTTCGATCACCAGGGCTTTTTCATTCTCGACTACCCGGAACACTCCCGTCATCACCCCTGCTTTGGGGCCGGTCCACACCTGTTCCGCAATCCGCGTTCCCCATTCTCCGCGCCAGCGTCCTTCGAGCCAGGCCATGTCCGCAAGAGTCGCCTTCGCAGGATTCGCTGTCGCCGTCGAGTGCTCCTCGGAGGAGGTACTCGACGAAGCGGGCGGCGTGCCCGATCTGGCGGGCTGCTGGGCCATGGCGTTAAAAGGCGCCAAAACGAAACACAGCGCCGCGGCCCACGCTCCGATCATTGAAATCCGAAATGACATTTTTCTCATGAAGTCCTCAAGCAGCACCCGGCTGTTTGCGCCCCCCGGGAAACCTATTCACAAAATACTTCTGCCCCAGGGCATCCTCTGAAGCGTCCGGAGAATCGCACCAATGTGGGGTACAGACAAGCACATGCCGCCGGGGAAAACTTTGACGGCCTCCCAGCGCTATACGATAATGGAGTTTTCCGGCGAGCGCATGAAAACAATTCTTAGCACGGCGATTTTGTCAATCCTGGTCTGGGCCGCACCGGCGCGGGCGCAAATTTCTTCGGCCGCACCGGCCCCGTCCCAGCCCGCTTCGAAATCGCCTGCCTCCGCGCAAGCCGCGCAAACAGCCCGCGCCGACGCACTCTACTATTTCACCATCGGCCACATCGACGAGCAGCAATTTGAACTCACCGGCCAGCCCGACAAGGCCAACAGCTCCATCGAATCCTACAAAAAGGCCCTGGAACTCGAGCCGCGCTCCACGGTAATCCTGGAGCGCCTCGCAGAGATCTACTACAAGTCCCAGCGCACCGCCGCGGCCGTGACCACCGCCCAGGAAGCCCTCAAACTCGACGCCGATAATCTCGCTGCCCACCGCCTGCTGGCGCGCATCTACGTCCGCAATCTGGGCGACATGAACGGTGGCGCAGTACAAAAAGAAAATCTGGACAAGGCCGCCGAGCAATTCCAGGCCATCCTGAAACTCGATCCGCGCGATATCAGTTCGGCTCTGTGGCTGGCCCGTCTCTACCGCTTCGAAAATCGCCACGCCGACGCGGAAAAAGTTCTGCGCAGCATACTCGAACGCGGCTCGGAAAACGGGCCGGCCCTCGAACAATTGAGCCAGCTCCTAATCGATCAAGGCCGGTCACAGGAAGCCGTGGACCTGCTCTCCCACGCTGCGGGAAACACGGCGTCACCGGAAATCTACGATCTGCTGGGCGACGCCTATTCCCAGGGCAAGGAATTTTCCAAGGCGGAACAAGCCTACCGCAAAGCTGTGGAAGAAGATCCCGACGATACTGGGCACCGCCACGGGCTGGCGCAATCGCTGCTCTCGCAGGAGAAATTCGCGGCGGCGCTCGAACAATTCAAAAAACTCTCCGAACTCGAGCCCGGCACCGCGGAAAACTACCTGCGCATGGCGCAGCTCTACCGCCGCCTCGGCAAATACGACGAAGCGGAATCGAGCCTGCTGCGCGCCAAGCAGCTTGCTCCTACCAGCCTCGAAGTCCTCTATCACGAAGCGTTGCTCTATGACGACCAGGGACGCTACGGCGACGCCATCCGCGTCCTCACCGACGCCATCGCCGCCATCAAGGGCCAGCCGGCTGGCGAACCAAGCCCCAATGCTCTCTCCATTCTCTACGAGCAATTGGGCCGCACCTATCGCGAGCAGGACAATTATCCCGCGGCCATCCAGGCATTCGAAGAGATGGGCCGGCTGGGACCGGATTCCCAGCGCCGCGCGCAAATGCTCCTCATCGATACCTACCGCGAAAGCCACGACATTGATCGCGCCATTACCGAAACGAAGAAGGCCCTCGAGCAATCTCCTAACGATCAACCCCTGACCGTCACCCTGGCCATGCTCTACGGCGAGAAAGCCGACGCCCCCACGGCCACCAAGCTGCTTACCGCACTGCTTCACGGCAACGACAGCGATCAGGAAATTTATCTGGACCTCGCGCAGGTTCTGGAGCGCAGCCGGAAATACGCCGACGCGGAAGCCTCCGCGCGCAAGGCCATGGAAATTTCACGCGAGCCCGGCGAGCAGGAAAGCGCTGCATTCATGATGGGCGCTATCTACGAGCGGCAGAAAAAATTCGACCTGGCCGAGGTACAATTCCGCAAAGTTTTGGAATTAAATCCTAACAACGCCTCGGTCCTCAATTATTACGGCTACATGCTGGCCGACCGCGGCATCCGCCTTGACGAAGCCACGGCCATGATCCAGCGCGCCGTCACCCAGGATCCCAGCAACGGCGCATACCTCGACAGCCTCGGCTGGGCCTTCTACCGCCAAAACAAACTCGCCGAAGCCGAAGAACAGCTTCGTAAAGCGGCCAGCCGCGCGGGTCACGACCCAACCGTGCTCGGCCACCTTGGCGATGTGTACATGAAACTGGGCCAGACCGAGCGCGCCGCCGAACTCTGGGAGCGCTCGCTTTCAGAATGGCAGCGCGCTTTGCCCGCCGATTTTGAGCCCGAGAAAGTGGCCGAGCTCGACGCGCAACTGAAAGCCCTCAAGCGCCACATGGCTCAGAAATCCACCACGGAAACGGCCAAACCGCAGTAAGCTCCACCGCATGATATCGCCGAAAAAACGTTCCCTGCGCCTGCCGGCGTTTGCCAAAATCAATCTCTGCCTGCATGTCATGGGCCGGCGTCAGGACGGCTACCACGAGCTGCGCACCATCTTCCAAGCCATCTCCCTGCACGACACGCTCGATCTCTCCATCACGCCCGGTCGGAACGGACTGCAAATCTCTCTTCAATGCAGCGATCCTTCCCTGCCAGTGGGCTCGGAAAATTTAATTTTCCGCGCGATCGAAGCTGTCAGCAGCGAGATCGGTTTTCAAGGCCGCGTGTCCGTATACCTGGAGAAAAAAATTCCTGTCGCGCGCGGGCTGGGCGGCGGCTCCAGTGACGCAGCGGCAGCTATGATTGGCATGTTGCGCCTCACCAAAACAAAGTTGCCGCTTGCGCGGCAGATTGAAATCGCCTCGACACTTGGTGCGGACGTCCCATTTTTTCTCTTCGGTGGCCGTGCCCTGGCTGTCGGCCGCGGGGATGAAATCTATCCGCTCCCCGATTTGCCGAAGCGCACCATCCTGGTCGCCTCTCCGAAAGACATCGGCGTCAGCACCAAGGTCGCCTACCAGTGGATTTCTGCGGAATTGACAAACCTCGCCGCAGCCCCTAGAATTGCAGGGTTCTGCGCTCTGTGCTGGAGCCGGCAGGGTCGCGGCGTCTCGAATGATTTCGAGGGGCCCGTCTTCCGCCGCCATCCGCGCCTTGGAGAAATCCGGGCCGGTTTGCTCCGGGGAGGAGCCGCAGATGCCGCGCTGGCGGGTAGCGGGTCGGCGGTGTTCGGAGTCTTCCGAAACCCAGCGCAGGCGCGCCGAGCCGCTCGTACGTTTCCGGAAGACTCGATTTTCGTCGTCGAAACTCTTTCCAGGGAAAAGTATGGCCGTTCACTCGCCTGGCGTGTGACCGGCTGAGGACACCGATTTGACGGACGACAAATTCAAAATATTTTCCGGAACCGCGAATCCGGTTCTGGCCGACGCCATCTGCGGCTATCTGGGCGTCAAGCGCGGCCGCGCCGAGCATGGCCAGTTTTCCGACGGTGAAACGCGCTACCAGATTCTCGAAAATGTCCGCGGCGCGGATGTCTTCGTGGTGCAGCCCTGCTGCCGCCCGGTGGATTTCCACCTCATGCAGCTGTTGCTGATGATTGATGCGTTCAAGCGCGCTTCCGCCTGGCGCATTACGCCGGTGATTCCGTATTACCCGTACGCGCGACAGGACCGCAAGGACCGCCCGCGCGTCGCGATTTCCGCGAAACTCGTGGCTGACCTGCTCGAAACCGCGGGTTCGAGCCGCGTGCTTTCGCTCGACTTGCACGCGCCGCAGATCCAGGGATATTTCAATATCCCCGTGGATCACCTGTTCGCCGCGCCGGTCATCGTCGAGTACTTCCAGAAGAAGAGGCTCGGCCCCATCACCGTGGTCTCACCGGATGCCGGCGGTGTCGAGCGTGCGCGCTATTTCGCGAAAAAAATTGATGCCCCGCTGGCCATCGTGGACAAGCGCCGCATTGACGTCAATGTCAGCGAAGTGATGCACCTCATCGGCGACGTCAAGGGGCGCCCCGCTCTGGTGATTGACGACATGATTGACACGGCCGGCACCCTCGTGAAAACGGCCGAAGCGCTGCTCGAAAATGGCGCCACCAAAGTGTATGCCGCCTGCACCCACGCGGTGCTTTCGGGTCCGTCGGTTGAGCGCATTACGAAATCAAAGATTGAGGAAGTGGTCGTGACGGATTCAGTGCCGCTCAGTGACGAAGCACGCAACATTTCGCGAATCAAAGTGCTCAGCGTGGCGGAGCTGCTGGCTCGCGGCATCCAGTCCATTCACGAAGAAACTTCTATCAGCGAGCTGTTTATTTAGCGGCTTGTTGAAAAACGTTCGGACGGAAGGGCGGGGTTTTAACCCCGCCGTAAGGAATCTTAAAAACGGGGCTTTAGCCCCTGAAGTCAGTTAGGGGAAGGCAAATGGAAACATTCACAGTCGAAGGTCAAGTACGCGAAGAGCGCGGCAAGGGGCCCGCGCGCCGCTCGCGGCGCATCGGCATGGTCCCGGCCACGCTCTATGGTGACCACAAAAATCCTATCGCGCTAGCGGTTAACGCCAAGCAAGTCGCCCGCATCCTGCGCTCGGAAACGGGCCACAACACCATCTTCTCCGTCAAAGTTGCAGGCGGCCAGGAAGAAAAGGCCATGGTCAAGGATTGGCAGGTCGATCCCGTCAGCGGCTCTCTCCTCCACGTGGACCTGCTGCGCATCGCCATGAACGTGCGCATGCGCGTCAAGGTACCGGTGCATACTTTCGGCGAGCCGCAAGGCGTCAAGATGCAGGGCGGCATCTTCGAAATGGTCACCCGCGAAGTGGAACTGGAATGTTTGCCCGGTGACATACCCGAAGAATTCAAGATGGACGTCAGCGAGATGCTCATCGGCAAGCAACTGCGCGCCTCGGACCTGCCCATTGATCCGAAGAAAATCAAGCTGATCACCGACCCGCTGCGCGTCATCGCCCACGTCGTCATCCTGAAGAAAGAAGAAGAGCCGGCGCCGGAAGCGGCCGTCGCGGCGGAAACGGCACCCGCCGAGCCGGAAGTCATCAAGAAGGGCAAGAAGGAAGAGGAAGGCGAAGAGGGCGCTGCGGAACCCGCTCCTGCCGCCAAGGCCGAGAAACCCGAGAAGAAGGGCAAGGAGAAGTAGCCAAGTCCGCGTCCCGGTGCGCCGGAGGATTGAGCGCGACCTATGCGATTCATCGTCGGCCTCGGCAATCCCGGCCCAGAATATGAATGGACGCCCCACAACATGGGCTTCCTGGCCGTGGATGAACTGGCTGGCCGGGCGGGCATTCGCGTCACGCGGCCGGAGGCGAAATCGTACATCGGCCGCGGCGAATTAGCGGGGCAGGAAGTAATTCTGGCTAAGCCGCAAACGATGATGAATCTGAGCGGCGTCGCAATCAGGATGCTGCTCGAGAAATATGAGAGCACGCCCGCGGATTTGATCGTGCTCAGCGACGAAGTGGCGCTGCCCTGGGGCTTGCTGCGAATCCGCGAACGAGGCAGCGCCGGCGGCCACAACGGACTGAAGTCGGTGATCGGCGCGCTGGGCACGGACGAATTCATTCGCGTCCGCCTGGGCGTAGGCCCGGAAAAAGTCTGGGGCGACCTGGCTGATTACGTCCTGTGCGCCATGGGCCGCACGGAGCGCGAAATTTCGGCGCAGATGGTGAAGGAAGCGGGCGACGCCGTAACCATGATTTTGGCGGAAGGCGTGAGCAAGGCGATGTCGCAATGCAATCGCCGCGTTTCGCCGGAAGAAGAAGCATCTGGTGAATAGTCGTTTCGTAAATGACTCTTCGTCAGGGCACGGCTTCAGCCGTGCCGAAAAGCGGTCCGCTCTCAGGGGTTTCAACCCCTGAGGTCGGTCACCTCTTAGGGTTTTGCAGGTGCCGTTGAGAAGGCAAGAAACCGAGGACACATGGAAGAACGCCAGTACGATCTGATTTTTATCTGCCGCCCGGACACTCCGGAGGCGGACGTGGACAAATTGATCACCACGCTCGAACACGCCGCCACCGAAAAAGGCGGCAAGGTGGAGACGGTGAACAAGTGGGGACGCAAGCGCATGGCCTATCGCGTGCACAAGCTGCGCGAAGGCTACTACGTCTATCTCATCATCAAGTCCACCCACGGCGAAGTGGTGAAGGAGCTCGAGCGCCGCTTGAAAGTTTCCGATCCGGTCATCAAGTATCTGACCGTCCGCCTGGACGAAGAATTGAAGCGCCAGGAAAAACTGAAGCGCCACCGCGAGCGCCGCGCCGCCCGCCGCCCGCGCAAGGCCGCGCCGGCAGCACCATCGGCGCCATCCGCGCCAGCCGGCAACGAACCGGCCGCGGCTTCGGCGTAAGAGAAAGTCGGCTCGTAAATGGTGAGATCGGAAGGGCGGGGTTTTAACCCCGGCGTACAGACGCACTAAGAATTGGGGCTTCAGCCCCTGAAGCCGGATGTTCAAATCCCGGCAGCGAAATTATCAGATAGCCTTGAATGGAGAACACGAATGGCAGATGAGAACGCACCATCACAAGCACCACCACCGGCACCGGCAGCCCCCACTGCACCATCGGGCGGCGGCCACGGTCACCCCGGAGGGCCATCCGGCCCAGGAGGCGGCCCGGGAGGCCGTCCGCAAGGCCGCCCCGGCGGCCCGGCAAAGCGCGGCAAGCGCAGTTTCGTCCGCAAAAAGAAAGTTTGCCGCTTCTGCGTGGACAAGGCTGACTTCATTGATTACAAGAAGTCCGAGATTCTCGCTCCCTTCATCCAGGAGCGCGGAAAAATTCTTCCGCGCCGCATGACCGGCACCTGCGCGCGTCACCAGCGCTGGCTGACGGTAGCCATCAAGCGTGCGCAAAACATCGCGCTGCTGCCCTTCGCGGCGGAGCTTTAATCGCCGCGTGCAATTTAGTCCGTCAGGGCACGGCTTTAGCCGTGCCAAACAACGGGCCGCATTCAGGGGTTTCAACCCCTGGGGGCCATCGAGAAATCTAAAGGACACGAACATGCAAATCATCTTGCAGGAAGACGTTGAAAAACTCGGAACCCGCGGCCAACTCGTCGAAGTGGCCGAAGGCTATGCCCGCAATTTTCTGCTGCCCCGCAAGCTCGGTATCGAGGCCACGGCGGGCAACATGAAGCGCCTGGAGCGAATGCGCGCCACATTTGCGAAGAAGGAAGCCACCGAAAAGGGTGCCGCCGAAAAAATCGCCGAGCTCCTGACCGGCGTCAAGCTCACTATCAAGCGCAAGGCCGGCGAAAACGATCAGCTCTTCGGCTCGGTCACTTCCGCCGACGTCGCTGAATCTCTCGCCGCCCAAGGCTACAACATCGAAAAGCGCAAAATCTCGCTCACCGACCCCATCAAGCTTGTCGGCGAATTCGATATCCCCATCAAGCTGCACCGCGAAGTCACCGCTACCGTGAAGCTCGCCGTGCAAAAAGAAGAATAACGCCCGACTTTTTTGGCGGCATGCGATCTCAATCGGTCGCCCGTAGGGGCACGGCATGCCGTGCCCCTACCGCGCTGCCCACAACGACACCCCGAAATTTTTCCACGCAATCCTCGTTTCACTTATGCACAGCCGCATGTGAATTCCACACCCGACATCCCATTGGCGCTTGCACCTGAATCCCGCACAATGCCCCGCGCTCAAACGGCTCGCGCCCAGTCGAGCCAAGCGCGATTCAATCCGGGCGTGCCACCCTCTTGCGCTCCAATTCGGCTTAGGCGAAAATAAAGCGAATGGCATCCGACACCTCTCTCGAACGGCCGCTGCCCCAGAATCTCGAAGCCGAACGCAGCATCCTCGGCGCCATCCTGCTCGACAACCACGCGCTCAACTCCGCCGTCGAACGCGTGCGCTCCGAGGATTTCTTCCTCTCCCAGCATCGCCAGATTTTCGAGCGCATGATTCAGCTGGCCGAAAAACAGCAAGCCATTGACGTTGTCACGCTGATGGAAGATCTCGGCCGCCGCGGTGAACTCGAATCCGCCGGCGGAGTGGCTTATCTCTCGCAACTCGCCGACGGCCTCCCGCGCGTCACCAACGTCGACCACTACGCCCGCATCGTCAAGGAAAAGTCCGTCCTGCGCAGCCTGGCCTATTCCGCCGCCGCCATTCAGGAACAAGCGCTCGCCGCCGGTGACGACGCCGACGTCATTCTCGATCGCGCCGAATCCACCATCTTTCAGTTGGCCGAGGATCGCATCAAAGCCGGTCTCATCGGCGTCAAAGAACTGGTCCGCGACAACTACGAGCGCCTCGAACGAATTTTCAGCGAAGGCCGCCGCATCACGGGCCTCGCGAGCGGCTATGCCGGGCTCGATAACGAAACCGCCGGCCTGCAGCCCTCCGAGCTCCTGATTCTTGCCGCGCGTCCCTCCATGGGAAAAACCGCCCTCGCGCTCAACATCGCCGAAAACGTGGCGCTGCGGCAGGGTGAACCCGTCGCCATCTTCAGCCTGGAAATGTCCAAGGAATCGCTGCTGATGCGCCTGCTGGCTTCGGAAGCGCGCGTGGACGCCCACAAATTCCGCACCGGCCACATGAATCGCGACGACTGGGGAAAAATCACCGGCGCGCTCGCCAGTCTCGGCGAAGCACCGCTGTGGATTGACGACGCCGCCTCGTCAACCGTATTGGAAATGGGCGCCAAGGCTCGCCGCCTCAAACGCGATCGCGGCCTCTCTCTGATGATCGTGGATTATTTGCAGCTTGTCGTGCCCACGACGCACAGTCGCGGCACCAACCGCCAGGAAGAAGTTTCCAGCATCTCTCGCGCGCTCAAAGGCCTGGCCAAAGAATTGAAAATCCCCATCCTCGTCCTCAGCCAGTTGACCCGCGCCCCCGAACGCGAAGACCGCAAGCCGCAACTCGCCGACCTGCGCGAATCCGGCGCCATCGAGCAGGACGCCGACGTGGTTCTCTTCATCAACCGCCCGAATTTCTACAAAACCGATATGCCAGAAGAAGATCGCGCCAAGGCCGAACTCATCATCGCCAAGCAGCGCAACGGCCCCACCGGCAGCTTGAACTTCGTCTTCCTAGCCCGCCACACGCGCTTTGAAGAAGCCGCCCCCGACACCTGGACCACGGTAGGCCCCGAAGAGTAGCGCTGTCCGCGCCGCGCGCCGATCACAGCTACTTCACCTTCTTCCACACCACGTCCTCATTATTTCTGCGGTCAATCAAGACTTCCACTTTCCCTCCCGCCCCTGCTCGAAACAGGATGCGTCCTTCCACCCCCGGCCGGAAGAAAATGTCCGCGGCCTCCGGAATCAGCGCCTCTTTCGGCGGATCGCCGCGTTGCCGGTAGAGCTGCTTCCCATCGCTCGTCACCGTCAACTGCACCGCCGGCGCCAGTTCGTATGTCCCCACGTACTGGGAAAACTTGGCCGGCTCCACTTTCCCGGGCGCAGGATCTTCGTAGTAACGCAGCACCTGAGCGGCCACAACTTGCCAATCCCCATTCCGCCGGATCCACGTGTCCGTCTCGTGATATCGCGCCGTCATGATCTGCCCGTAGATGGTTTCCTTTTCATTCAGGTCATAGCTCAGGATGGCCACATTCCCTTCAATGCGGCTTTGCGCGTCGCCAATGGTGATGCTGCCGGAACTGCCTTTCGGCAAGGGAGTAAGGTCCGCGATTAGCGCGGCCTTATCCATGCTCTTGCCTTTTTCATCGAAGTAGATGCAGTCCTCGGCAAAATATTTCTTCCAGGGTGTTTGATTGCCGGCAGCTACGGCATCCACAAGCTCCTGTGTCCGCCGCACCAACTCCTCCTGCGTAATCCGGCTCTTCGCCCGGCACGAAATTAAAGATAGCGACGCGAAGCCGCACAAAACCATGGCGACAAATATTCGCTGCATGATTCCCTCCCCCATGCCCCGGTCCAGGAAAACTCGAACGGGCGCTGTGCTTGGATTACCGGCCCGCACCCTTACTTTGGACGAATGTATCCGCAATTCGATTAACCTGAAGGTCGTCTGCTGCTAGGACGGATTGTTAACGAAGAGGATTGTCAACAACCTGCCCGGCTTGCCACTCTTTCAGTGCGCAATGCCCGGGCCTGAATATTTCCAGTTGCCACAGCCGCTTGCTTCACCGAACCCACCGCTCCACGCGCACCGGTCCCGTAAACCACTTGTCGTTTTTCTTCCCCAGCAACGTGGAAATGCTCACTTCTTGCACCCCGCTCTGTAAGGGATCCGAATCAATAAACTGCCCGTCGCCCAAATACGCGATCACATGGACCCCATTCACGGCCAGCACATCACCCGGTTTCGCCTTGCTCCAATCCAGTTTCTCCAGGCTTTCCGCCTCCGTCACTTTGGTCAAATTCCCTTCGCACCCTTCCCACATTTGCCGCGCCATGCAGTGCACTTCGTTCTTCGAGATGTGATTGTGCGCCTTGCAGATCAGCGCCGAGCAGGTCACATCCAGGTACCCGGCTCCGTTGTACGACCGCAGCGCATCCGTATACGAAGATGTTCTTGGCTGAAAGAAAGCCACCACCACCGATACAAGCATGAATGAGATCAGCTTCATGGCGCTCGAACCCTGCTCCTAAAGTTCGGACAGCCTGCTTGCTGCTTTGCACTCGCCGGCCTACCTGTCCTTCCTCGAGTGCAACCTGTCCGTTGGTACAGGTTGAGCGAATGAGCGGAATCAGCGAATGGTACAAGGGACCAATTTGAAGCACTGGCAGGACTATACCTGGAGAGGTCAATTGGTACTAAAACCAAAACTCTAAGTGCTTATTTATCTGTGATATACACAAAATTGCGGCTCGGGGAGGAGCCATCGACTAACCCTTCCCCGTTTCCAACACCCATCCAATACTGTCGCAGGACTCGAGCCAACTGGTCAGTTCATGCCGCGCTGCGCGACGGTGCTTCTTGCCAATTCCTGACGCTCGGGCCGAATTCCACGCCGATGCAAAACTGCCTGTCTGCCAACGGATGACAGTAGATCACTGTCGCTCGCCTGTGAAACTCGCCCGACAAGGACGTGAGACCCAATTCGTCTCCGGGACGCCAGCGCCGGCTGCTAATTACACGCGCGCCATAACGGTTGATGTCGAGCGTCGTGGTGGTTTCGGCGATGGAGGCATTCTCGATGGCAATGAGGTGAACCGGTACTTTCGCCGTGACTCTTTTCTCCAGCCGTCCATCTGTTGCTCGCATAAATGACGGACTCCTTTCCTAAGGTTATCCTGGGCTGGCTGGGTTGAAGTTGTTCAAGACGCGTTCGAGCAAGGACCTCGATGATTCCGTTTTTGCTCGTACATATCCCGGTCCGCTTGTTCCATCAGGTCTCCGAGCGAGACCGCGTGTTGGGGATCGAATCGCGCCAATCCGACGCTGAGCGACAGCTTGCAGTGTGTGTGTCCGTTATTGGACTTTTCCAAGCTTTTTTCCAATCGGCGCAGGAGGACCGCCTGGTCTTCATCGGTAACTTCCAGAGCCAGCACAACAAACTCATCGCCCCCGAGGCGCGCAAGTATGTCGGAATCACGAAATGCCTCTTCCAGCGCATCGGCGGCTCGAACGATGGCCAGATCGCCTTCACGGTGACCGTAGGTATCGTTGATCTTCTTCAGATTGTCGATATCGCAGTACAACAGCAGCATTCCCTTGCCTTTCCGCCGCGCCAGCTTCATCTGCTGCGTCGCTGCGGCAAAAAAACCGCGCCGGTTGTACAGGCAGGTCAAATCATCGGTCAGCGCCAGATAGCGCAGCTCGCGATCCAACAGGACCTGCTTGACCGCGCCCCACACCGCGGGATGCACCGCGACCCGCAGGGTTTGCGCGTCGGGCGTTTCTGTCTTCAAGGCTTTTGAAATTTCGTCCACCTCATGCAGCACGTGCCCAAACTCTTTGTCGGCCGCCAGCAACGCCGACGACAGCATTCCCTCCAGGTCCTTTTGGGAGACGCCCTGCTGTCCGTTGATGGGGAAAGGCCGGCGATTTCCGGAGGGATCGAACACGAGTGCCTTGGCGTGATTCGAGCGATGGCCGTTCGTTCCCTTGGAACCTTGGATTGTCATGTCTCCTCCTAATTAAATGCGTAACGAATCCTGCTCGATGACTTTTGCTTTTGCTGCAACCCATCCTTCCACGGCTGCACAACCCTCGCCAGCCGGAGAATCCTCCAAATTGGGTACGGGTAATTCCCTTATTACCCGCCCATGCCCAGAAAATCTGCTTCGCCACCGGGGTTTGCTACTCAGGTCTTTACCTGAGATGGTATCGGGGATTTCCTTGCTTGAGGCCTCAGGGGGGGCATGTTATTTCTGAGAGGATGTTCACCCTACCCGAGCGGTCGAACGGCGCCCAGCCGCGCCATTCCCGCCGAGGAGACTAAGACCCATGCCCGGACGACAAAACTCCCCAAAAGACTCGGGAGCGCGAAGCAATCAAGCCTCCGACTTGCCCATGAGCGAAGCGCCTTCGGAACTCCTTCGAGAGCTGGTGGCCCACTTGCGCCAGAACCGCACTCAACTGCGTGAGGAGTGGGTCGGCCGCATTTCGGAAACCCGCCTGCTTACGGCCATGACTAAGGAAGAAATCTTTGCGGAAGCCACATCTGTTTACGACAGCTACGTGGAGGCTCTGGAAACGGAAACTTTCGAGGCGCTGCAAGCCTACGCCCGAAATCTTTCCGAACGCATCATTCCTCGCGGCGTCGAAACCCACGAAGTCGTCGGAATCGTGCTGCTGCTGCGCGACGTTCTGGCGCGCTCCCTGTTCGCCAAATATCAGACCGATTTCAAAAAACTTAACCGCATTCTCGATGCCTACGAGCCGGCCGCCAACCGCATCGCCAACACCGTGGCAATCAGCTTCGTGCAGGAACGCGAGCGCGTCATTCGCCAGCAACAGGAGGCCATTCGCGAACTCTCCACGCCCGTGTTGCAAGTTCGCGAGCGCCTGCTGATTCTCCCCATCATCGGCGTCATCGATCCGCAGCGCGCCCGCCAGTTGACCGAGCAACTGCTCCGCGGCATCCGCACCAACCGCGCCAAAGTCGTCGTCATTGATATCACCGGCGTGGCCGCCATGGACGTTACCGTCGCGAACCACCTGGTGCAGACGGTCGAAGCTTCCCGGCTTCTCGGCGCCACCTCCATCGTCACCGGCCTTTCCCCGGAAATCGCCCAGACACTCGTCACCATCGGCGTGGACCTGGGCAAGATGAACACCGTCGGCGACCTGCAAGGCGGCATCGAGCAGGCCGAACGCTTGCTCGGTTACAAAGTGATGGCCGTGGCCGAACCGCGCTGATTCATTCGCAGGAAGGACGCCGTGGAAGTTCCGATTCTCAAACAGGGTGACTTTCTAATCGCCACCTTTCAGGCGGCCCTCTCCGACGCGGACCTCGAGAACCTGCGCCGCGGGCTGATCCATCAGGTGGTCAGGTTCCGTTCTCGCGCCGTCATTGTGGATGTCACCGCCATGGACGTGATGGATTCCTTTGCCTCACGCACCCTGCGCGAAATTGCCCACATGATCCGCCTGCGCGGCGCGGAAACTGTTATTGTCGGTATTCAGCCGGAGGTGGCTTTTGCCATGGTCCAACTCGGCCTGACTTTGGAAGGAGTTGCCACCGCGCTCGATCTGGAGGAGGGTCTGGCGTACTTGACCGACAAATCCAAGAATATAGAATGAGTGATGGCCACCGCACCATCTGGAGTCATCCGCGTGGCCATCAATTCGGATCAGGATATTGTCCTGGCCAGGCAGAAGGGTAGGTCTCTGGCCATCGAGCTCCGCTTTTCCCCCGTGGATGCCACGCTCATCGCCACCGCCATCTCTGAGCTGGCCCGGAATATTTTGGCCTACGCCCGCAAAGGTGAGATTACTTTGCGGACCGTCCTTGCCGCCGGCCGGCAGGGCATCCTCATTGTTGCTTCTGATGACGGTCCTGGCATCCGCGATATCAACCAGGCCCTGCGCGACGGCTTTTCCACGTCTGGGAGTCTCGGGCTCGGCTTGCCGGGTGTGCGCCGTCTCATGGACGAATTCGAAATCAGCTCCCGCCCCGGCCGCGGCACCAAAGTGGCGGTGAAGAAATGGAGACAATGACCGTGTCGCCGTTCGAATTGGGCGTGGCCACCTTTGTTCTCCCGGGCCAGTCCGCCTCCGGTGACCACCATCTGGTTGCCGGCAAAAATGACATTTTCCTCATTGCCGCCGTGGACGGAATTGGTCACGGTGCGGAGGCCGCCAGTGCCGCGAAAGCCGCCATTTCTGTTCTCGAATGCGCCGTCGAAGAACCGGTCATTTCTCTCGTGGAACGCTGCCACCAGAAACTCCGGGGGACGCGCGGAATCGTCCTGAGTCTCGCATCCCTCGATACTCGCCATGGCATGATGACCTGGCTGGGGGTTGGCAATGTTCGTGGCGTCTTGTTGCGCGCCGCGACCGGCAAGGAAAAACCGCGGGAGGAGTTGCTCCTCCGCGGCGGCGTGGTCGGCTCTCAATTGCCTCCGCTGCAAGCCATCGTGCTTCCCTTCGCCTGGGACGATACACTAGTCTTTGCTACCGATGGGATTCGCGGTGACTTCGGCGAAACACTTTCCCCTCGGGAGAGCCCGCAACGCGCGGCGGAAAGAATTTTGGAGCAATATGGCACCGCCACAGACGATGCGCTCGTCTTGGTTGCTCGCCTGGCAAAACCGCGGCCATGAGCCCGATGATGAAGACCACGCGAAAACCGAAAGCGGGCTTTGAAGACCAGTATCGCTCGGCCATTCGGAACTATGCCCGGCACGGCGGCGAAGCTCTGTTAGGCAAGGCCTACGAACTGGGACGCCGGGCCACGAACGATGGCAAGAGCTTGATTGAAATGGCCTCCCTCCATCATCAATGCCTGTTGGCGCTTTGCCGCGAAGCCAAAGGAGACGCGCAGCGCGCAGCTTTCTTGAAAGCCGCGGCCGGCTTCCTCGCCGAAAGTCTTTCTCCCTACGAAATGGCCCACCGCGGATTTCAGGATGCCGTGAAGGCCCTCAGGCAATTAAATGAAACTTTGGAGGAGGAAATCAAACGCATTGCCTCTTCCGTGCACGACGAAGCCGGCCAGTTGCTCGTCGCAGTCCATCTCGCCCTTGCGGAAGTCTCCGGGCAGTTGCCCGATATTCACCGCCAACAGCTGGCCACCATCGAACCCCTTCTCGATCAGGTTGAAAATCAGTTGCGCCGCTATTCCCATGAACTTCGCCCCACCATCCTCGACGACCTCGGCTGGATTCCGGCCATTCGATTTCTCGCCGAGGGCGTCTCCAAACGAGCGAATCTGCCCATTCAAATCAGAACCAAAGTTGGCGGCCGTCTTCCCGCGCCTGTCGAGATTGCCCTCTACCGTGTGGTTCAAGAGGCTCTCACCAACATCACCAAACACGCTCGAGCCCGCTGCGTGGCCATTCAGGTGAGTCGCAATGGCCCCATGTTGTGCTGTTCGATCGCAGACGATGGCGCGGGCTTCGATTCCCGTTCCCTTCAATCCGACCGCACGCGCAAGGGATTGGGACTCATCGGCATGCACGAGCGCGTGAACTCTCTCGGCGGAACGCTTTCGATCGACTCATCTCCCGGCCGCGGTACAAAACTCATGATTCACGTGCCGCTCACAAAGGATTCTTCCCATGCCCGTTCGCGTGGTTCTCGCTGACGACCATATCCTGGTGCGCCAGGGTCTGAAGTCCCTGCTCGAGCGCGAGGGATTTCAAGTGGCCGGCGAAGCCTCCGATGGGCAGGAGGCTGTCCAGCAAGTGGTTCAGCACCAGCCGGACATCGCCATTCTCGACATCAGCATGCCCACTCTCAATGGTGTCGAAGCCGCCCGCAATCTTGCTCGCCTTGCCCCCAAGACCAAGGTCATCCTTCTGACCCAGCACAACGAGGACCAGTACATATCCGGCGCCATTGATGCGGGAGTGCGCGGCTACGTGTTGAAGTCTCAGGCCGCCAATGATCTGGTTCGCGCCATCCAGCAAGTTTCCCGTGGGGACGTATATCTCAGCCCGGGTGTTTCCGCCGCGCTGATGGACGCCGTTCGCTCCAAATCCGAAAGACCCGCGGATCCATTAACGCCAAGAGAACGCCAGGTCCTGCAACTCATCGCCGAAGGAAAATCCACCAAGGATGTCGCTTCCCTGCTCGGCATCAGCGTCAAAACCGCGGAGTCTCATCGCACCCGGCTGATGCAGAAACTCGACATCCACGAGACCGCCAGCCTGGTGCTCTATGCCGTCCGCCGCGGCATCGTCCGTCCTTAGCAGTTTGTATCTGGTAGCCCAGACATTCCCTGTGGTGAGCGTAGCCGAACCAAGTCTGGGCTCATCCGCTCCGCTCCCCGACTCTCGCTCCTTCGTACTCCGGACTATTCACCAAATAGGCCCTCCGCTTCGCTCTTTTCATCTCAAATCTCAATTTTCCAATTTCAAATTCTCCTGTCCTTCCGGCCAGGGTGTACTAAAACTGGACCACCCCCTGTACGGTTTTTGTACGTCGTCTGTACTTCGCGCTGCTTCCTTTCGTGCTATCAACGAGCATGGGTGTCCCGCGAAAACCCGATTCTTTCACGGCGAAAATTCCCGCGCCGCCGGATTCGAATGGACGCGGCGCAACTCCTTCCACTCGACCCCTCCGCTTCAACTTTCCCCTTTTCTTCGATTTCTTCGCTCCCCATCGCGCATTTCTAGTAGGTACACACCCGCAAACCGGAATCCCCGTAACCCATTCAAAACAAACGACGGTGGTACTCTCTGCTAGGTACAAAAAGACACCCCCCGGGGGAGTGGCAACCTGGTTACCCTCTCGCCCCACACTCGATCTTTCTAATCGATACACTCCGCGAATAGAATCCGCCGTAACCCCCAGAAAACAAACGACGGTGGTACTTTCTAATCGATACAAAAAGTCACCCCCCGGGGAGGGTACTACTTTGCAACCCTGCCGCTCCGCTTGCCCGTCCTCCTCTGCCCACACCCGTGTTCACCAAGCCGCAGCCATCCATACCTTTCCTCGCCCTTTGACCCACCTTGCCACCGGCAACCCCCACATTTCCATGGGTTTCCCGCTACGGTCTGCTTCCCGCGTCGTGGAACACCGCTTGCAACAGGCCGCAATGGCATGTTTACCCAAACGGCGCTCTGTTGTCTCCATGCCGGATTTTTCATCGCGCCCGCTGGGGTACCTCTGGCATGCTAAAAGGACACTTGGGACGATGACGAAAGCGATCCATGTCGGCGGGCGGCCTGTCTGGGCGGAAATTTCGCTCGAGGCCATTCTTCATAACCTGCGCGTCATCCGCCGGCACGTCGGCGGAAAGCGCATGATTTTGGCAGTCGTGAAGTCCAACGCCTACGGCCTCGGCGCCGTGCCCATCTCCCGGGCGCTGCAAAAGGCCGGGACCGAATGGTTCGGCGTCACCTGCGCCAACGAAGGCATCGAGTTGCGCGATGCCGGGATCCGCAAACGCATCCTGGTGCTCACCGGATTCTGGCCCGGCGAGGAAAAGCGCCTGATCGAAAATAATCTGACGCCCACGGTGACGCGTGTGGACGATCTACGCACTCTCGAGCGCGCCGCCAAATCACGCCGCGGAAAATCCGCACGCGTGCCGTTCCACCTGAAGATCAACACGGGTATGAACCGGCTGGGAATTCTCCCCGCGGAAATCGAATCCTTCGCCGCCGCGCTCGCAGGTTGCCGCCACATCCAGCTCGAAGGAACCTTCACGCATTTCGCGTCCGCGGAAGATTTCAAAGCCAAGCAGACGGACGACCAGGAAAAATTATTCCGCGAATGCCTCGACCGCCTGCGCGCGCTCGGCATTTCGCCTGGCATCGTGCACATGGCCAACAGCGGCGCCATCTGCGCGCGGCCCAGCACCTGGGCGGACATGGTCCGTCCCGGCGCGATTCTCTACGGCTACCACCAATCGTTCGATCCGCCGGAGAAAAAACGCGAAATCATGGGCATCATGCCGCTTCGGCCTTCTCTCTCGCTGCGCGCGCGCATCATCTCACTGCGCGATATTCCCGCCGGCCAGGGCGTGGGCTATGGCGCGCGGTTCATCACCGCGCGGCCTTCGAAAATTGCCGTCATCAACGCCGGCTATGCCGATGGCGTGGTGCGCCAGCGCACCAATCGCGGCTGCGCACTCCTGCGCGGCCGGCGCGTTCCGCTCGTCGGCACCATCTCCATGGATTTGACTATGCTCGATGTGACCGACGTGCCCGGCGCAGAACTCGGCGACGTCATCTCCATTTACGGGAAAGACGGGAACGCCGCCATCGAAGTCTCCGACGTCGCTCCCGAAATCGGCACCGTCACTTCCGATTTGCTCTGCGCTCTCGGCCGCCGCGTCCCCAAGTACTACCTGTAAAACTCCCATGCCGCTTCCGTTGACTCTCACTTCCAACGCGGTGCTATACTACGCGCATTATAAAGATTCATATCGGGGCATGTTTCATTCCGGGGTTGGCAGTCAAATCTCATGCGCCCGGCAGCGGAAAAATCAGCTCCTGCAAAATCGAGCTGACAGAGATCCATATTTTCATACGATTCATCGGGTGCCACGATGCAAAGGACTTTTAACGCACCGAACCGTCCCGCCACAGGTACGCCTCCGGAAAATTCGCCCATCAAACTGCCCACAGCGGCACGCCAGACCCACGACAAAGTCGGGACATTCTGGGACATGCTAGCCATCCGCATGGTGTTCATCATCGTCTGTGTGGGCGCTGGCTACCACTTTCGACCGTTCGGCCTTTCCAGAGAGCTAGCCGTCGCCACGGGAGTGTTTTTTTCGCTGTCGGTAATTTTATTTGAAGTGCGGTTGCGCCGCGCTAGCCTGCGGCGCTTGATTGGCGCGGCCACCGGCTCCATCCTAGGAATTTTGGGCGCCTACTTGAGCTCGCTGATTTTCACGCACACGGCCATGCCGGAAAGCACGCGCTCCTTCTTCAGCCTGGCTGTCTTCCTAGTGATGACCTACATCGGCCTGATCCTCGGCGCCAACAAAGGTGACATGCTCAATTTGCAGGCGCTGGGCGGCCTGTTCGGCAGCGAGCGCAGCATGAAGCATTCCTTTAAGGTGCTCGACACCAGTGTGATCATCGACGGCCGCGTCGCAGATATCGCCGACGCTCAATTTCTCGACGGCACGATTGTGATTCCCCAGTTCGTCCTGCGTGAACTGCAACTGGTGGCCGATTCCGCCGACCCGCTCAAACGCCAGCGTGGCCGCCGCGGCCTGGAAGTGCTCCAACGCATCCAGAAAATGGCGCACCTGGAAGTGCAGATCGCCGAAGACGATTTTCAGCAGGTCGCCGATGTGGATATGAAGCTGATCGAGCTGGCCAAGCGCTATGACGCAAAAATCGTGACCAACGATTTCAACCTGAACAAGGTGGCTACGTTGCAGGGCATTGACATCCTCAACGTCAATCAACTTGCCAACGCTTTGAAGCCGGTCGTGCTGCCCGGCGAGACCATGCGCGTCTTTATCCTCCGCGAAGGGAAGGAATACAATCAAGGCGTCGCCTACCTCGACGACGGCACCATGGTGGTGGTCGACGGCGCGCGCAAAATGATCAACAAGACTGTGGACATCACCGTGACTTCGGTGCATCAAACCACCGCGGGAAAAATGATTTTCGGCCGCTACGACGAGCGCGGAGAACAAGTGCCGCGAGCGGCCGCCATGGCCCCGCCTGCAGAGCCGCAGCCAGGTCCACGCGCGGTGGAAAGTAATCCCGGCGGCGAACGCCCGCCGCGGCCACTCTATCCGGAACCCAACCGCTCCTGACAAATCCATGAGCCGAATCGCTGCGATCATTCCCGCCGCTGGCTTGGGCACGCGTATGGGCGCGGAAACTCCGAAGCAGTTTTTGGAGCTCGACGGCGTGCCGCTAATCATCTTTGCGTTGCGCCGCCTGGCCACCTGCTCGGCCATAACCGACTTCTTCATTTCCACGCGCGCCGAGGACATCGTCTCCCTGCAGGACCGCGTCGGCAAATCCGCGCTGGGCCGGCCCGCCCGCGTGGTTCATGGCGGCGACACTCGCCAGCAGTCCGTCGCCAATGCCCTCGCTCAAGTGGACCCCGCGACGGAAATCGTGCTGGTGCACGATGCCGTCCGCCCGTTTGTGACCACCGAGCAAATGAACCGCGTCATTTCCGAAGCGCGTTCTCGCGGCGCCGCCATTCTGGGTATCCCCGCGATCGACACCGTGAAGGAAGTGAAGCGCGCCAGCTTGCCGGAAGATGTGGCGCTCATCACCGCCACCATTCCGCGCGAGCGCATCGTCCTGGCCCAAACTCCCCAGGCCTTTACTTATGCTTTGCTGCGCGACGCATTTCGCAAGGCGCAGCAGGATGACGTCACGGCGTCAGACGAAGCCGCTCTGGTCGAACGCTTCGGCCACGACGTGTTTGTCGTGCTGGGCTCGGAGCGAAATTTTAAAATCACACGGCCCGCGGACATGGAACTCGCTCGCTTCTACCTCGAACAGGAGCGCCAGGGAAAATGACGCGCAGCGGAATTGGCTACGATTTGCACCGCCTTGCCGAAGGCCGCAAACTGATCCTTGGCGGAATCGAAGTCCCCTTCGACAAAGGACCGGTGGGGCATTCCGACGGGGACGTGTTGAGCCATGCCCTTTGCGACGCGCTTCTCGGCGCCGCGGGCCTCGGCGACATCGGCACGCACTTCCCGGACACGGATCCGAAATGGAAGGGCGCTTCGAGCCTGCTATTCCTCGAGCACGCCAGAAAACTTCTGGACGCGCGGGGAATGCGCATCAATCATCTGGATGCAGTGGTTGTCTGCGAACGCCCCAAGCTTGGCCCGCATTTTCCAGCGATGCGCGCGGCGCTGGCAAAATCCCTCGGCATCTCCCTCGAGCAAATCAATCTGAAAGCAAAAACCAACGAAGGCACGGGCGAAATTGGCCGCGGTGAGGCCATCGCCGCCCACACCATCGCCACGCTCGAAGCGTAAAGACCGGTGCGACGATGAACTGGTTGACTGGCTTTCACGCCGTGGAAGAAGCGCTGGCGGCTGGGCGCGCGCTCGATCGCATTGTCGTTGTGCGCGGGCGGCACGGCGACCGCATCGAAGCGGTCGTACGGCTGGCGAAATCGCGCGGTGTTCCAGTCCGATTTGAAGACCGCCAGCAAGTGGATCGCCTGGCCGGCACGCGCGAGCATCAGGGGATTGCCGCGCTTGCCGTAGCCAAGCCGGCGGTTGAGCTTGAGGATCTACTGCAGAACAAAACCGGGCATGACCTTCTGGTTCTCCTCGACGGGATCGAGGACCCCCACAATCTTGGCGCGATTGTCAGGACTGCCCTCGCTGCCGGCGCTTCCGGCGTGGTGATCCCGGAGCGGCGAGCCGCGGGGCTTACGGACACAGTCGAGCGCTCGGCGGCTGGCGCGCTCGCGCATTTGCCGGTGGCGCGCGTCAAGAACCTGGTCCGCGCCATGGAGGAGATGAAAGAAGCGGGCTACTGGCTGGTCGGCCTGGACGAACGTGCGGAAAAGAGCTACACGGAGGTGGATTACAAAAGCTCGACGGGAGTCGTGCTGGGCGGTGAGGGGGGGGGCCTGCACGAATTGACGCGCAAGCGCTGCGACTTTCTAGTATCCATTCCCACGAGCGGGCCGGTGCGTTCGCTGAATGTGTCGGTGGCCGCCGGCGTCGTCTTGTTCGAAGCTGTGCGGCAGAGAAGAAATCAGCGAGTGGAAAAATGAAAATGGTAAATGGGGCGAGTCGTCGCATGCAAATTTGCGGTCGACCGAGTATTGTCTTTCGCCATTTTCAATTTTCCAATTTCCATATTCTATCCGGGCTATTTGTCATACTTCAGCATGGAAAAAACATCCAGGCCGGGGAGTTTCGCGCGCCCATTGAGGAAGTTGAGCTCCACAGCGAATGCTGCGCCGGCCACGTCGCCGCCGAGTTTCCGAACCAGTTCAACAGCGGCGCTGGCGGTCCCGCCGGTGGCCAGAAGATCATCACAGATCAAAACGCGCTGGCCGGGCTTGATGGCGTCCTGGTGAATTTCCAGTTGGTCGGTGCCATATTCGAGCTGGTAGGTCACCGAAACAGTCTTCCACGGCAGCTTTTTCGGCTTGCGCACAGGCACGAACCCGGCGCCCAGGCGGTACGCCAATGCCGGAGCGAAGATGAATCCGCGCGCCTCGATTCCCGCGACCACATCCACTTTCCTGCCATTGTAGTGCTCGCAAAGTTGGTCGACCAGAGCATGGAAGCCGCGCGGGTCCTGCAGCAAGGTGGTGAGATCGTAAAACAGAATGCCCGGCTTGGGGTGATCCGGAATTTCGCGAATCATTTTTTTCAGGTCATCCATGATTTCCTCGGTCACCTGGAATCGTATTCGACGGAAAATCCGTGCGCAAATTTCGGATCGATCGCCGCGGCCTCTTCGTCCACGCTTGAGACCACGGCGGCACTCGGGCCGCGCTCGAGCTCAACGCGCAGCTGCTTCAGCGCATCTTCTTCGCCAATGGCGTAAACCTCGACGCGCCCATCATGCAGATTCTTTACGTAGCCGGCCAAACCCAAACGTTTCGCGGTACGCTGCGCAAAGTAGCGATAGCCCACTCCCTGGACCATTCCGCTGACGAAAAAACGTTTTGCTGCTTGAGTATCGTGCACGCCCGACGCGGCCTCGGAGCCGCAAACGCGCGATTCTATCAGACCTGCGGCAGGCAGGACACTCGAAGTGCGGGTGGCTGCATCTATCGAATCATGGGAAAATTGCCAATTATGCTCGCGGATCCGGACCTGCCGTCGCAAGTGAGTCGTCGCAACCGACGTTCTCGCTGGCTCTCTGTGAGCGTGCTGCTTTCGGCTCTGGTTTCCATCGCAACTGTGAAGGCTCTTCCGCGCCCCGTCATCGCCAAGCAAGAACAAACCGCCTCCGCAACAAATGCGACGCAGGGAGTCCGGATTGTCAACCACGCGGGATATCCTGAGCTTCGTGTGGATGGCTCACCCTTCTTCATCCATTCCGCCACATTCTTTTACTATCGAATTCCCCGCGACCAATGGCAGGCATTGCTAAGAATTTACCGCGCTGCGGGCATTAACACCATTGACCTGTACATTCCCTGGAATTGGCACGAGCCGAAAGAGGGTGAATTCGATTTCGACGGACACTCGAACCCGCGCCGCGACCTCCGGGCGCTGCTCGCGCTTATCGCGAATGAGGGATTCAAACTGATTGCGCGCCCGGGACCTGAAATTCTGAATGAGTGGCGCCACGGCGGCTATCCCGGCTGGCTACTGGAGCGCCCTGAATACAAGATGAATCGAGTCGATTGGATCGAGGGCCAATATCCCCCTCTCGATTCACTGAATGCGCGCGATGCAGAGGCCGCGGCTCAGGGCTGGCTGCAAAATGCAACCCACATGTCGCATGCGCGCGAATGGCTTACGGCTGTCGCCAGAGAACTCGCGCTCTACAGCCCGGACCATTCTGCGAGTGAAACGCAGGACCATTCGACTACCGCGATGCGTGGCGGCAAGTCATTACTGTTTATTCAGCTCGGCGATGATTTTGCCATCGGCCGAACGAACCACGTCGGCCATGATTTCTGGCGCTACGTCGAGTCGCTGCGCCAGGCTGTTGAAGCTGGAGGCGTGAAAGTCCCGGTGTTCATCAATCCCACGGACATGCGTGTTTCGGCGGCGGGATCGGCCGAAGCACATCCGGTCGGTGTGATGGGTCAATGGTATCACCGGGTATCCGATGACGCTGCGGGAGACAGGCATTTTCTAAATGGCCAAGACGCAGGTGAAATCGAGTTCTTCGTCGAAGAACTGAAGACCCAACCGCAATTCCCGCCTATCATGATTGAATATCAAGCGGGATGGTACGCTCCGGACGATGACGACCGACCCACAGATACGCCCCGTCAAAACACACTTCTCAGCTCGCGGTTGATGGTCGCCAACGGCGTCCACGGCATCAACTATATGCCTCTGCAGGACACCTACAGTCCTGCTGGCTACTCGGTTCCTTGGGTCAATCGGTCATACCGGTGGAACGCCGCGCTCGGTCCTGATGGTGACGCACAGCCGCGGCTTCCGGGGGTCGCTCGCAATTCCGCCATGCTGCATCGTTGGGGATCTCAACTGGCGGCATCGCACAAACGCGCGGACTTCGGAATTATTTATCCCTTGGGTGCTTACCCGCAGGAAGATCTTTCCCGCGCAGACATTTTGCAAGTATCAGAATCCGTGATGCGAATCGAGCGGCTGGCCACGTTGTCTATGTTGGCCACGGAGTTGCTCGATCCCGAATATCAGCCGGTTGAGCAACTCCTACACGATGCGGTCGTTTTCCTTCCTGTGTTTGATCCCGACAGGCCGCAATTCCAGCTTTCCGAGCGCGCCCAGCGAACCATCCTCGAATATGTTCGGCGCGGAGGAACCCTGGTGGTATTCCCCACGCGGCCTGCCGGAACCATTCTCGAAGAACTGTGGAAATCGGCACCGCTGGCCGAACCTCTGGCGCCGGAAAAAGGAATACGAGCTCAGTGGAAATTCGGCGACGGTGAAGTATTTGAATCGACGAAGAACTTCTTCTCCTGGGTTGCACTCGACCGATCGCTTTCGGAAAATCGCGGGCAGCGAGAGTCAGAGTGGGCAAAAGGCGTGCTGGACGAAACCATCGCCGCATCGGGGTTGCGACCGTCAGTAATCCTCTCGGGAAGGCATACGCGATCGGGCGACTTGATCGCCTCTGAAATTGTGACCAATGAAGGGACCGGTGTTCTGGGTGAGCGAACCAGCGGTCAAGGTTTTTTGAGCGTCACCAATCTGAACCACGATTCACCAGCCGAGGCCATTCTCGAAATTCTGTCGCCCGACGCCCCGGCTCGCGGCAAGCACGCGGACTATACGGCACTTCACATCACAGTCCCTCCTCATGAATCACTGCTATTGCCCCTAAAGGCGCCGGTCTGTATCCCTGATCCAGGCAACACTGCTTGCAGCGATGCGGTGGAAGCAGCAGGCGCCGAGTTCCTCGAGGCTCGAAGAGAGGGCAAAACCCTCGAATTGCAGTTTTATGCGCCAGTCCGGGCGGAAGCGCATATTCGTCTGGCGCACCGGCCGGTACACGTCATGATTGACGACAATCCTGTCGAATCCACCTGGATCCCTGAAGTGAATGAGTTGCGCGTTCCACTCACGCGGGGCCCCGCACCACACTATTTTCGCAACCTGAAGATTGAACTTCCCTACAAGCCCAATGTCCCGGAAGCCGAGAAGACCGGCAAGGCGCAACTTGCCGATTTGGATTTTTCGGTCTGGAATGCGCTGCGGCTTCCAACCAGCCAGGGAGCTTTTTTGCGTACGTATCCGCCGGTGATCACGCTCCATCCGAATCGCCCGGCGAATGTCATGCTGGCTATCGTGAACCACAGCCAGAATGCCAGCCGCGATATCGTCGCTACTCTGGACGGCCCGCTGCACGGCAGCGAGAGTTATCGAATTCCAGCGCGAAGCTCCGAGGTGGAATGGATCAGAACAAAGCCGAGTGGAAAAGATGCCGCGCCGCTCACGCCGGGGCCGGACGGGTTTCTCCACGCCACCATCCATATCCGTTCGAAAAATGACCAGCGAGATCTGCCGGTCCTTTTTCTTCCGCTTCAACAGAAAGGCGTGACCCACTATCGGTATGATTTCGATCGTGATGGCGCGGATGAATGGGTTCTAGAGAATTCAGCCTTGCGCATGATTGTATCCCCGGAATCGGGAGGACAAATTGTTGCGCTTGTGGATAAATCCTCAGAAGCAACTCTCTCCACCAGTGTCGGGCTCCTGCGGGACGCATTCTCTTTCGCTGAAAATCCGGAGGGGATGAATCAGCGACGAGTGCGAGGCCGTTTCGGTTTGTCCAACCGCCCATATGCGCCCCAGTGGAAATCGGAGCAAACGGATCCAGCCCTCCAACTCGACTACGACGCGCCGGATATCTTTCCAGCGGGCGCGCACATCCAGAAGACAATCCAAATGGAGGGCCCTGGGACAATTCAAGTGGACTATCGCGTCAGCCTAGATGCGACCAAAGGAGGGTCGGGCCCTGCGAAGGCTCAGCCACAGACATTTGTAATCCTGAACTCGTTTCCCGCAAGTGCGCAGACGGATCATTCGACACTTTTTTGCTGGCGCGCCGACAGGGCTCAGTCTGCGAAGGATGCGCCCGGCGCGGCGAATGAGGGGAAGGAAAATCCCCATTGTGAGGACTTTTCACCGAACGGACAGCCACTCCGGGTGCCGCTCGATGCAAGATGGGTCGAGATTCACACGGCCGGCCATCCAGCCACGTCCATCGCGTGGGAATGCGCCGACAGTTGCCCCCAAATGAGTATCGAGCCCAAGATTTTTTCGGCGCTGTTCCGGCTGCAATACCCGGAGATCGTTCCTGGCGGCGAGGCGGCCCAGTACAAGATACGGATTCGCGCGTTGAATGTGCATTAGCTTTCCGCAGGTAGGGATATGCGATGAAGATGACAGGTTTCTTAGAGGAAGCGCATGAACACAAAAGCGTGTTCCTGCATCTAATTCCGAGGAAATAAGTCTACGATGCGATTTCCTAATTTGAGCGTGGCCGTTGTGACTTTAACGCTGAGCGTCACCATTTCGGCGCGCGCGCAGGAAGACCGGGGCCCCATGGCTCCTCCCCCAAAATTCGAAGTGAAACGAATCTCTGCTGAGCCGCACCCTGGGCCGCCCCCGATACCGGAGGCTGAGATCATCCGCCGCTTCTCCGCCAACGAGATCGTAATGAAGGCGAAATACGACGCGTACAGTTTCAAGGAGGCCATCCGCGTGGAGGAATTGACCGATCCCGGCGGAAAATTTTCCGTCAGCGGCGAGGTTTATAGCCGGCCGAATGGAGAGCGTTACCTGCGCATCACCACCCAGCCCGAATCAAACTTGAAACTCACGAATTTCACCCTGGAAGACGTAAAAACCATCGCGACGCTTCCTCTTTTTGTCCTCACCAGCGATGAAATCAAGGACTACGAATTCAAATATGCCGGCCAGGACAAGCTCGATCAGATCAACACCTATGTGTTCCAGGTGAAGCCAAAGCAATTGAGCCGCACTCGCCGCCTGTTCGAGGGCGTAATCTGGGTGGACGACCAGGATTTTGTAATCGTCAAGAGTTTCGGCAAATTCGTCAGCGAATCTTCGGGACCTGGAACAAAGCTTCCGTTCACCATGTTTGAGACGTTTCGCGAAAACTTCCAGGACAAATACTGGCTGCCCACCTACACCCGCTCGGATGATTACAGCGAGGATGAGCAAAAAAACGAAATGCACCTGCGCCTGGTCATCCGCGACACAGATTTTAAGTTGACTGCGCCGCCAAATCCCGCAGGCCCGACGCCGCCCGCGTCATCAACACCTGCCAAACCAGGCGCGGCGGGCAGCAATTCGCCTTCACAGCATTAGCCTGAGATTTGCAAGTAGTCCGGGAGGTCGCCAATCGAGCGCAAGAGCACGTCCGGACGCGCGGCTCGGATTCGCGCGGCAGTGGGGAAGGGGCCAAATACGCCGATGGCGCGGACACCCGCGCGACGTGCCATCTCGATGTCCTCCGCAGTATCGCCCACATAAACGCAATCTTCAGGGTTGGTTCTCAGCCTTGCAAGAGCCAGCTGCAGAGGCGCAGGGTGCGGTTTCCTTTTCGGTGCATCCTCATGGCAGACGCAGGCTGAAAAATAATGTGCCAGCTCAAAATCGCGGAGCTGCTTTCGAACGCGCCGCCGATTGCCACTGGTCACAATTCCGAGGTGGAAGTCACTCTGCAGCGCCTTGATAATGCGCCGTGCGCCGGGAAGCAGATTCGGAGTCTCCCGGGCATAGGCAATTGTCCAGAGGCGGTCGGCCTCGTCCCATCTAGCCCGCGGGATGCGCGCCGCACGGTACACGCGATACCAATTCGGCGAATAATGGCGCGCCAGCTCCCGGGGCCCCCAATCCACACCAATTGCGCGGAACATGGTCAGATAGGCGCGGGTATCGGAAGCGTATGAATTCAGGAGCGTGCCGTCCCAATCGAAGAGTACGGCTCGCGCAGGGAATTTCCTGCGGCTCATAGCCGGAGGATGTTATCAGAGATTGGCGAATCAGCGGTCGCGGTAGCGCAGCGGCAAGACATCGTCACGCCGTAGCGCGAAATCGTCGAAGCTGGCTGCGTACCCTCGCCAGCCGGGCATGTCGGATTCTTCGGCGCGAACAATGTGGGCGGCGGTGCACATTTGCACTGTGCCCATTCCTGACGGGCGCTCCACCAGGGCTACTTCCAATTCGATTGCGGTGCCCGGTTCTATATCGCGTGGAGCAAAGAAATAGACTCCGCCGGAGCTGATGTTGCGGGTGACGAGCGAGACAGGCACAGGTTCCACCGCTTCGCCGACGCGGGTAAGCCGCAACGGGAGGGAGAGGGATGCGCGTGGGCAGCGTCTGCGTTCATGCGCCACGCCCACAGCGTGGGTAGGAACGCGAGCAAAGCGTCGCGGCCCTGGCTTCTCTGAGATGGATTTAACGGCTTCGGTGCGGCTTTCGAACTCGCGCAGCGGCGATGCTACCGCCTGCTGCTCTTTGTAGTCCCGAGCAGCCCCCATGTCCCGTTCCCCCAAGACCTGCCCAGCGTTAACCCCAGTGGTTTGCCCAATATGCGCGCCCCGAAGAGGGGCGTCAACGGGGGTTCAAGCCAAAGTGACGTATCATATACCCCTGAGGGCCATGGAGCTGGAATCCCGGAATTCGACGCCAGCATCCACTATTCCGGCCCCAAACGGCCGCAAATTTAGACGCTAGAAGCGGATAGATTGCGCGTCGACTCCGTACTATTTTTGAGTGCGGAGGCCAAAGCCATGGGAACTCTGCCAGTGCCACGAAGCGAACCTCAATTGACAGCAAGCCATCAATACCTGCCGGCCGACGCGCGGTGGGAAGCAGTGCAATCACGCGACCGCGCGGCGGATGGACTGTTCGTCTACGCGGTCCGGTCGACGGGAATCTATTGCAAACCGTCGTGCGCCTCACGAAAACCGCGGCGGGTGCAGGTCGTATTCTTTCATCTTCCCGAGGCCGCCGAGCAGCAAGGATTTCGTGCCTGCCTGCGGTGCAAACCACGAAGCAAGAATCCTGGTGACGCCCGGGCGGAGGCAGTGGCGCGCGTGTGCCGCGAGATCGAAGCGCGCGTGCATGGTGAAAGCAGCGGTGCAGGAGAAGCTCCCGTGACTCTCGCGGCTCTCAGCGAAAAGGCAGGAATGAGTCCGCACCAGCTCGAACGGGCCTTCCGGAGTCTCATGGGAATCACGCCGCGGCAATATGCCGATGCACAACGCATGCGGCGGCTGAAATCGCGCCTGAAGAAGGGCGACGATGTGACCACCGCGCTGTATTACGCAGGATTCGGATCCAGCAGCCGGTTGTATGAACGCGCGCCGTCGCACTTAGGAATGACTCCGGCAACCTATCGGCGCGGCGGAGATGGAATGCAGATTCGCTATTCGATCTCTAATTCGCCACTCGGCCGCGTGCTGGTCGGCGCTACACACAAAGGCGTCAGCGCTGTCTACCTGGGAAACTCCGACGCCCGCTTGGAAGCGGAGATCCGCAGAGAATATCCGCGCGCGGAGATTCGCCGCGACCGCAATGGCATGGAAGGCTGGATCGAGAAGATCCTAGCGCATCTTCGCGGCCGCGAGCCGCATCTGGATCTGCCAACGGACGTTCAGGCGACTGCATTCCAGCGCCGCGTTTGGGAAGAACTGCGCCGCATTCCCTACGGATCGACTCGCACGTACAGCCAAGTGGCGCGCGCGATCGGACGTCCGAAAGCCATTCGCGCGGTCGCTCGTGCATGTGCCACGAACCCAACCTCAGTTGTCGTGCCTTGTCATCGCGTGGTGCGCGAGGACGGCAATCTGGCGGGCTATCGCTGGGGGCTGGAACGAAAGCGGGCGTTGCTTGAGCACGAGTCTGAAGCAACAGATGGAAGTAGCAAAGCAGTTGCGCGTGCGAAAAAAGCTTCGTAACACCGCGCTGAAACATTTTCAGCCCTGGGGCTTAATTTTTTCGGTGCCCTTGGGCCAATGCGGTTTGAAGTGGGCGTCGCCCAGGTCGGGATTCCGCACAATCTTCGAGTAGCGAATGATGAAGTAATCGCCTGACCCAGTTTCAAAAAATTGCTGCTGCACCGGCAACCAGGACGATTCGTCCAACCAGATGTGGATCTTTGAGATATTGTTTCGCACCTGTTCGGACTTAGGTGTCAATTCGAGTTGGACCGTTTTTTTACTGTCTAGGTCGGGCTCGCCCAGCAGCGTGACCAGATAGTGCTTCTGCAATTCTCTTCCCTGCGTGCCGAAGCCGAGCAGCAAATATTGTTCGAACAGCGCGCGATTCTTGCCGAGGTTGTACTCCTCAACGCGTTTGAGCCCGGGATTGTAAATGTACAGGTTGTCGCCGGTGCGCAGAATGGTGCGGGGATCGGGCGCCTTCATTTCCAGCAACATCCTGTCGCCCCGAACGAGAATATGGCCGGTCTCCGTCGAGCGATCATTCACAACCACGGTGACCTTGGTGCGCTCGACGTCCGCCGACAGGCTGCGGAAATCCTTCGACTCTCCGTCCAATTGACGCAGAACACTTTCCAAGGAGACAGGCGCGTGATTTTGAAATCCGGCGGCTGAATTACCGACGATGAATGCAGAAAGCGCCGCCCAAAGCGCCAGCCGCGCTGGCCAATTCTTGCAAGTCAATACCTTCCCCCGTTTGCAAACGTGTTGCACAAAACCGTCATGATAGCACAGTGAGTTAGACGGAACGGCCCGATGGCAGGTTGCCGGGTTCCGGGTAAGAGCGGGCGAATTGTGCATGGCGGCTCAGGGATGGATGGTGACGTCGTAATACGTGACCGAGCCGTCATCGGCGCGAATGGGATCAATGCGGCGGACCTGGAATGTTTGGCCTTTCAAATTTTCCACAGCGCGCGCAAGAATATCGTGCGTTTCCCGCTCAAGCTCAGGGGTTGGTTTGGCGGTGCGTTTCTGCGCGGGCAGCATGCTGGCATCCAAGCGGTACGTGGTGGTCTGGTTGGGGGAATCCTCGGACACGAGCTGCACCGCCGAACTTGCCAGCGCGGTCGATTGCGGCTGGTCGTGAAACCACTTGGACGGCGTGACCAGGACAAACACGACGATGACGATGACCATCAGGTCGTACGGCCAGCTACCGCGTTCGTAGGACCAAAAAATCGTCCGCTTCAGACCTTGCCAGAGTGTGCCCATTTCAGTGCACGGACGTGCCGTCAACGACCATCCCGTCGCGCATGTGCAGAATTCGATGGCCATACGCGGCGGCGTCAGGGTTGTGGGTGATCATCACAATGGTTTGGCCCAAGTCCTTATTCAACTGGCGCAACATTCCGAGAACGCTCTCGGAACTTTTCGTGTCCAGGTTTCCGGTGGGTTCGTCGGCGAGCACGATTTTAGGCTCGGTGATGATGGCACGAGCGAGCGCGACGCGCTGCTGCTCCCCGCCTGAGAGCTCGGATGGCTTGTGATGCAACCGCTCGCTGAGGCCGAGCAAGTTTGTGACCAGCTCGAAGCGGTGGGGATCGAAGCCATCGCCGTAAATGTGCTGTGCAAGAGTGATGTTGTGGTGGGCGTCGAGAGTCGGCAGCAGATTGAAGCGTTGAAACACAAAGCCCACTTTGTGCCGCCGCAACAACGTCCGGGCAGAATCGCTCATCGTCGTCAGATCATTGCCGTCGAGCAGGACGCGCCCGCGAGTGGCCTGGGCGAGGCCGCCGATGACGTGGAGCATGGTGGATTTCCCGCAGCCGGACGGACCCATGATGGAGACAAATTCACCGGGGAGAATTTCGACATTGACGCCGCGGAGAGCCGGCACGTCCACCTTGCCGGTGCGATAGACCTTCCACAGGTTTTCGGTCTTTAAAATGGGTTCCAACACCGGCTCCCGGTCAAACAGCAAAACAGCAGTGAATGAAAAGATTCTAGACGCGTTTTGTATGGATGACCAGCGGCGACGCGGCCCATGGGATTACTCGTAGGCCAGCGCTTCCACGGGATCTTTGCGGCTGGCCATCCACGCGGGATACGAGGCTCCCAGCAGGCCGCCGACGATGGCAATCAGCCCGGCGCGAAGAATCCACTGCGGTGAAATGAGAATGGTGAGCGTGGGGAAGATCTTGATAAAGATGGTGCGCGTAAGGTAGCTGAGGCCGACCCCGGAAACGACTCCCGCCAGGCAAAGCAGCGTCGTTTCACTCAGTATAATTCTGACGATATAAATTTTTGAAGCGCCGAGCGATTTCAGCACGCCGATTTCCCGGGTGCGCTCGATGATGGTGGTGTACATGGAAAGGAAAATCACCAGAAAGCCGATGGCTACTGCGATGGCGATCATGGTGTTGATAAAGGCGCCCAGGCCCGGAAGATTCGAGGAAGTCATCAGGGAAATAAAATCCTTGAGCGGGCGAATTTCGTAGCGCGGGAGAAGCTGGCGGATTTGATCCATTACCGCGGGGGTGTGATCGGTACGGTCGCACTTGATGAAGAAGACGGATGCCTTGTCGTGAGCTCCGGCCATTTCCTGCAAGGTGGGCATCATGACGAAGAGACGCGCGCCTTTGCCGTGCTCGACGATGCCGGCAACATGAAAATCGTGTTCGAGGATGTGCAGGGTCTGACCGACCTTGGTTTTTTTCGATGCCGAGTAAACGTCGTCCACCAAAATGTCGTTGCGGTCCTGCAAATCGTGACCGGAATGAAAAACGAATCCGCCCGTAACTTGCCGGAAGCTTTCCTGGTCAATGCCATAGACGATATCCAGTCCGTTGACGGAATTGAATTGCAGCAGCACCGGGGCCACGGCCTGCACGAAGTCCAGCTCCTGCAATTTGCTGCCAATGGAAATGGGCATCGGCGCGCCGCTGAAGGCCATAAACACGGATGCCGAGGGAGGCTGGACCATGATGTCCGCGCCCACGCCTTCGATGCGTTTGGCGGACTCGGACAGCAGGCCGCTGGTAAGGCCGACGACGATGATGACGAGAGTGACCTCGACAGCGACGGCGATGACGGTGATCAGCGTGCGCAGCGGCCGGTGCAGCACGTTTTGAACAATCATGTGCCGGATCACGGCTGCTCCTTCGCTTCTTCACCAACGCGCACCAGTTCAGACCCCTTGGGCTGCTCGAGGACAAAGCGGTCGGCGGAGATGGATTCGTTGAGCGTCAATTTCTTGATGGTGATCTCCAATTTGTAGTCGTCACCAGGGCGCTTGATGGTGATTTCGCGAGGATAGCTGATGTCTCCGGCCGGCTGCCAGTCCGCGTAGCGGATGTCCGAGTCAACATTGCCGAGCGGGGTGTACAACTGGATGCGCGCCACACGTAAATCCGAGCGGTCGAACCAGATCTTTCTGGAAATGTAGAATCCATATGGAATGAGTGCGTTCCTGGTGCCAACGAACCCCTGCTTGATGCCCGTCAGAATATAGTAACGCGAGTTGCCTTCCTCCGCTTCCTCGAACAGAACCCCATCTGCCTTCCCCCCGCTAAGAATATCCCATATGAGTGCCTCGAACAGATGCTGCGGCCGAAGATTTTCGACGGGCTTGTTCGCCGGGCGCCGCAAATCCGCGCGCCCCTCGATGAATTTGTTCTTCGAAGGGATGAAGATGCGAAACGTTTTTCCGTCACTGACCATGTCGAAGATGTTTTTGCCTACCACGGGGGCCTGGCCGATCACACGGATGTTCGCAGGGCGGGAAGCAAGGATGAAGCCGTTTACTTCGTGGTATTGCTCGATGACGCCGGAGTAGGCCGATCCGGCAGTGAGCTTCATGGAGACGGTGGCGTTGATCGAGTTAACTGCCAGCGTTTCCTGTTCATACCGGAGTTGGAGGTCATAGGGGGAGGCGGTGAGGGCCGGGCCGGGAGCTTCGCCCGGCTTCACGACGTGCCTGGTGCTGACAGAACAGCCGCCCGCAAACAGCGCCACCGCTGCCAGCGAAACCATCCAGGTTGAAGCGCGCCCTCTCAGTTCGGATTCCCTCATAGGTTGAAACGATTGAATGTAGCAACCGGATTTGAGGGGTGTCAACCGAGTCGTGGGGCAAGGGTTCGGAGAGCATGGGCGGGACGGCGCCGCGGAGGGAGGATCAATAAAGCGAACGCTAGTACCCACCCCCCAAGGGGGTGTCCCCGTGTAGCGATTAGAAAGTACCACCGACGTTTGTTTTGAGTGGGTTACCGCGAATTCTATTCGCACGGTGTAGCGATTAGCCCTCCACAAATCTGGCGGGCAAGCCCCCACACTACTGGCGGACAAGGAAGTAGAAAGTGGGGGGCGAAAGGGTAACCAGTTTGCCACTCCCCCGGGGGGTGGCTTTTTGTACCGACTAGAAAGTACCACCGTTGTTTGTTTTGATGGGGTTACGGGGATTCCGGTTTCCGAGATGTTGCGATTAGAAGTGGAGAGCGCAGGGCGAAAGGGTAACCAGTTTGCCACTCCCCCGGGGGCTGGCTTTTTGTACCGACTAGAAAGTACCACCGTCGTTTGTTTTGTATGGGTTACGTGGATTCCGGTTTGCATGTGTGTACCGCTTAGAAGTGCATGGGAGGGGGCGAGAGGTCGGTTGGAAGCGAAGGGGGCATAGGAAGCAGAGGATGCAGAGGAGAAAACCTGACATTCACAGCATGCCCGGCGGGCAGGGAGCGGGTGCAGTCCCTTGAGCGGTTGCGATAGTGAGGTGTGGGTCGTCATGAGAAAACAGCCCAAGGTAGCATTTTTTCAGGGACTCGTAAATTCGCAAAAATACGATGACGAGCGCGTGATCTGGAGCTCGTCAGGAGATGTCCGACAGTGAAGCGCGAAAAAGTACTACGTACAAGCCGCAACTGTGGCGAATCCTGACAGGGAGGCGGCTCTCCCCGGCGAAGAAGTGCTGCACCCCGACAAACACGGTCGGAGCGCCTCGATTGAGAGCATGAGGGCAGGCATAGACCTCGCCAACGGCTCTCGGCGGGCGAGTCGAGCTTCGCCCTAACAAAGCGGTGTTCCCTCGGCGTAGCTCGGGACAAGCTCGCCAGCGCACTCCAAAAAATCGGGGGCGGGCGGGGTCCGGGGGCAGCGGTGGCCATGGTCGAAGCCTGTGAGCGGGAGACCACAGGCAGGATTGCCTATGCCACTGTGAGGAAGAGCACAGATTGAAATCTGTGCTACCGGAAGCGATTCAATCAGTCGGCGAGGGGGGTGGAGTCGGCGGAGGGGGTGATGGGGTCGACGCCGCCGAGGGAGACCAGCAGGCGGCGGAGCTTGGCGCGGTCTTCGAGGCCCATGCCCACGGTTTCGAAGCCGGCCTGGTGAGAGCGGACGAAGCGGACCACGGCTTTCATGTTGATGGAGCGGAGGCCGGCGGGAATTTTCAGCGTGGCTTCGGTGCCCACGGGAATCTGCAAGTCGCCGCTGAGCAGGCCGCCATCGAGACTGAGGACGCTGATGGCGGAGGAATATTTTCCGCGCGCGGAGGTGATGACCGCGGGAACGTTGCGCGGGAGGCGAATGCGGCGATAGCGGCGATGGCGGACAAAATCGCGCTCGCGGATGGGATCGAGCGGTGCCAGAGCCATTACCTTGGTGTCGAGCCCGGACTGCGCGAGAAACGCCTGCATCCATTCGGGATCCAGCTTCATGAGCGCCTGCGCGGCGGCCATGCGAATTTCATCGGGATACGCCCAGCCGAAAGTTTTGCGGGCTTCGACAAATTGGCGCAAATGGCCGGCCGCGGCCGGGGCGCGCATGCGGCCTAGAGCCTCGATGGATTTCACGCGCAAGTATTCGGAAGTATCGGGCAAGATTTCGCCCGCGGCGATGCGCAGCAGTTTTGTGGCAGTGTCGGGATCGCCGCACATGCCGATCTCATCGAGCGCCAGCGGCAGCACCATGGGATCAAACAGCTCGAGCGAATCGGCGAGCAGCTTGCCACGCTCGGGCGCGCCGGAAATGGAGAGCTGGCGAACCACGGCATCGTGGAAGCCGCGCTGCCCTTCGCGCAAACGAACCGGCAAGATGTCTTCAACAGCCAGGGGATCGAGGCGCGCCAGTAGGCCGACGACGGTGGCGGCCTTGGCGGCAGCTTCGTTTTTCAAGATTTCTTTCAGGTGACGAACGCACGGCGCGGCGACAGACTGAGCGAGCTCGACGACTTTCTCGCGTTCTGTGGCGCGGCCAGAGCGCGCCAGGCGCACTCCCAGGTGCTCGGCGGAAGTTTGCGGAACGCGCATAAGCACGCCCACGAGACCTTCCGGCATAGTCTCGGCAGCGAGCGCTTCCTCAATGAATTCGGGAATGCGATTTTCAACGCCGATGCGCGGGCGCAGGCTCTGCACCCAGCTGGGGCGAAATTCTTCGAGCTCGGCCAGAGAATCGAGGGCCTGCTGCATGGCGCGGTAGTAGCGGCGTGAAGCCGATTCCTGGCTCAAACGGACGAAGGCGGCGCTCAACAGCGTTTGGAGTTCGGGATCTCTTTCTTCGGCCATCTGCTGGCCGATTTGCGACAGTGCGTCCTGGAGGCGCTGACTGGCGGCCTTGCTGTAGAGTTCGGCGAGTTGGCCGAGGCCGATGGCGGCCTTCTTGCGCGCTTCCGCGTCTTTATTGCGAACGCAGGCGGCGTATTTCAGCAGAATGTCACCGGCAACGTCGGACTCGCCCCGGCCGAGCAATTCTTCGACGTATTGCTGGACGTTGCGCGGCGGGATGCACCACGCTTCGGAGGAAGTAAGCACGGTGCGCTTGCCGGATTCCGGCACAGCGGCCCAGAACTGGCGGTCGAGCACGTCGGCGTGAGACTCGATGGACATCCCGGCATTGGTCAATTTTTCTTCGCGCGCTTTCAGCAATTTGCGCAGCGTTTCGAGTTCGTGGCCCATGCGGTCGAGCATCTGGCGCACGGCGTTGACGCGCACTTCGCCGCGCTGGAAACGGTCGAGGGCGAAGCGGATGGCGAGGTCTTCGGCGAGTTTGAGCATCGCCGCTTCGTCCATTTTTGCCGAGGGCGATTGTGCCGCGATTCCCGCGAGAGCCTGGCGCAGCGTGACCTGGGCATCCTGCGGGAGAGATGCCAGCTTGTGCTGCCATTCGGTGGCATCGAGTTGCGGAGTCTTGGAGGCTTGCGCTTCACCAAACTGGGCGAGAAGTTTCAACAAACTTTGAAGATCGGCTTCCTGAAGGCGCGAGATGGGATCCGCCCCGCCGGACCCGGCGATGTAGCCGCCACCTGAACCGGAGCCACCTCCTGCGCCCGTCCCGCGACCAAAGCCTGCGCCTCCGCTATAACCTGTGCCGCTGCCAGTTCCAGCGCTTGACCCAAATCCACCGCCACCAACACCCGAGCCGGTGCCACCGCCGGCTCCTTCACCTGATGGGGCGCCTGACCCTGCGCCACCGCCTGCGCCCGGACCACCGGGGCCGCCATGCGAACCTTCGGCTGCGGCGATGAGCTGAATCATTTTTTCCGGGCTGCGGAACCAGTCCTGGATGCGATCGGTTTCCGCGCCAAGAGTTTTGATGGTCAGCTGCGCGGCGACGCGCGCTTCGGAGAAGCCGGCGTCTTCGGCGAAAAATCGAATTTCATTTACGTGAATCCCAGTCACTTGTTTTTGACCGAACAATTTTTCGAGGCGCTCGCTGAGCGTGCCGGCTTTCGGGCCGCTCTCCATGAAGGCTTTGACAAAATTTACGAACTCGTCGCGGTCCACGCTGGGAGTGAAGGAAATGCTGGCGACTCCTGCGGTGGTCAAGAGGTCTGCGAAGCTGCGCTCCGCGGGGGTGCATTCCAGGGGTTCGCCATTGAGCAGGAGCTGAGAACCGGAAGAACCCAGGAGCAGCCCTCCCTGGCTGGAGGCTTTCACGGCGTCCTGGAGTTCAATCCAAGTGGCTTCGAATTGGCCGGCCGAGCGGGTATGCTCTAAACCATAGAGCCGGGCGTACTTAAGCAGCACGTTCAGGCTGCGAACGAAAGCGCGGGCGTTCGGGGCTGTGGACTCGCTGGGCACTGTCAGCTCACTCGGAAGGGGCGACATCTCCTTGGCCTACCCTGAGTGTACTAGAACCATTGTTTGGGGGAATAGTACGAAGGGCCTAAGTTCCGCAAAGTGTAACGGGGACGGTTCAGGCGGGGAGGCGCATTTCAACTTTGAGGCCCTGAAGAACGGGACGAACTCGGCGGATTACTTCGCTGGCCCAGAGTTTTTCGCTGAGAAGAACCAGCGAACCGGCTTCGAAGCCGCAGACGGCGCAGAAATAATAATTTGCAAAGGATTTGTGGTAGGCGTCCGCGCCGCGACGGGCCAGTTCGCCTTCGAGCTCCGTGTCTCCCGTGGCGACCAGAGCGCCGGCGCGAGCGCCGAAGGTCTCGGCTTGAAAGCGACCGAGGAGAGCCTCGAACGCGGCAGGCTCCGGAGCGGGGATGACGATGGAGCGATGTGTGGCCTCGCGAAAATTGACTTGATGGCGCTGGCAGAAATCGCGGATGCGCTCGAGGTGGCTGAAAAAATCGAGGGCCCACGGTTCCGTGGCGGTGACGGCCAGCAAGACGCGGCTCCAGATTTTTGCAGCGTCAGGGCCGCGGGCCGGCTCGCGGTTCTCATCGGCTTCGACTAATTCGAGACCAACGGCGCGAACATCGGGGCCCAGGTCGAGCGGCTCGACGTCCAGGAGATACACCTATTCGGCCTCGGGGCTTTCGGGAGGAAACTGTTTCTGAAATGCGGGAGATTGTTTGCGGACTTCCAGCCAATCGAAAAATGCGTCGGGAGTTTCGAGCCAAATGGCGAACCAGTGGGCGATTTCTTCTTTCTCAGCGCGCTTGGCGGCGTCCACTTTATGATTGCGGGAGATCATTTCGGCGCGGCGATGTCCCAGTTGCGCGACTTCGCGCACGCGTTCAGCAGCGGCGCGCTCGCCTTCAAGCGTGAATTTGCGAAACAGCTCATCGAGGCGAATGATGCACATTTCGGCTTCTTCGAGGGTGGAGAAGTGGAGCAGATCGCTGAACTCTTCTTCGTAGCGGCCTTCGGTGTCCGCTCGCGTGGAGAGAACTACGCGCATGCCGGCTTCCTGGAGGACCGAGACAATGTATTCGACGGAAGTTTTTCCCTGGGGTCCGAGGTGGGCGATGAGCTGGCGGCGGATTTGTTCAATTTCCGCCGGAGTGAAGCGTGGCTTGTCCATGCCACGGGCCACTTCAAGGATCATGGCACGCTTGGAGGGAGATCCTCCGGAGGGGTGCATGTCGGCGCGGCTGGCGTTCAAGAGGGACCTCGAGGTTTGGCCTTCTTCGGCTCCGGGTCTGTTGCTGCCGCCTGGTCCGCCAGCAACTGGCGATAGCGGGCGACATTGCGATTATGCTCCGCCAACGTCTTGCTGAAGAAGTGGCCGCCTTTATCGTTGGCGACAAAATACAAGAAATCGGTCTCCGCCGGCGCCAGAGCGGCTCGCAAGGAAGCCTCGCCAGGGTTGGCAATGGGCCCAGGTGGGAGTCCGCGGTGCCGATAGGTATTGTACGGCGAATCGAAGCGCAAGTCGCGAGAGCTGATATTTTTTTGCGGGCGGCCGGCAAGGTCGAGGGCGTACTGAATGGTTGGATCACATTGCAGCATCGAGCCGTGCTGCAAGCGGTTGTAGAAGACGCCGGCTACAAGCGGGCGTTCCTGGGGGCGGGGGGTCTCGCGCTCGACGAGCGAGGCCAGCGTCACCACCTGGTGCAAGGTGAGTCCCTGGGGCAATGCAGTGGAAGCAGGGGGCGCGACGGCCTCCCATATGGCTCGAAAATCTCCCACCATGCGCTTGGCGATTTGCTCGCAGGAAGTATGGCGGGTGAATTCATAGGTCGAGGGGAAGAGAAAACCTTCCAGGGATTCGGCGTCCGGAGCGATATCGGATATCGCCCCGGGATTGCGAGCAGCGGTGAGGAAATCTTCGCGGGTGCAAATGGCTTGCCGGTGCAGCTCGTCGGCGATGTCGAACATGTTCCAGCCTTCCGGGATGGTGACGGTGTGGACGAAAATTTTCCCGCCAGCAATTTTCCAGAAGACTTCTTTGGAATTCAGCGGATGGTCGAAATAGTATTCGCCGGCTTGCAGAGGTTTGCGCGGATGCCAGATGCTGAACGCTTCGAAGGCCACGCGATTGCGGATGATGTCGTTCTTCTTCAGGATTCCGGCGACGCCCCAGCGCGAGGTGCCGCGGGGAATATCCACGAAAACTTTTTCCACGGTACGGCCGCGGTAGGGACGGCTGATTTGCGAATCGAGCCAGCCGGCGAACCCGCCCATCGCAGCAATCACAAGTAAGGCCACAAGGCCGAGGCGGCGCATGGAGGATTATTCCGTTTCCGCTGAGGAGCGGGAGTATGGAGTGCGGCGGCGATCGAGGTATTCGCGGAGAAGGAGTGCGGCGGCGACGTCGTCAACGGAGGTGCGCTTGCGTCGCGAGGAAGATTTCATTTCGGCCAAGGTTTGTTCGGCCTCCCAAGTTGTGAGTCTTTCGTCCACGAGTTCAATCTCAATGCCCAGCGCCGTCCGGAGGCGAGCAGCAAAGCGCCCGACTTCCTGCGCCATTTCACCAGCTTCGCCGGTGATGTGCAACGGATGGCCTAGGAGGATGTGCGCGACTCCGTACTGGCGGCAAATTTCGCGCAGACGGCGCAAATCCTGGCGGCGATTCACGCGCGAGAGGGTCAGGAGCGGCTGGGCGGTGATGCCTAGCTCGTCTGAAAGTGCCAGTCCTATCCTCTTGCGGCCGTAGTCGATCGCCAGAATGCGTGCAGCTTTGCCGTCCGATGCGGTTGCGGTGCTAATCCCCCGTGCATTTGCACGCGATGTTGCTGCCATCCTAGATCTATTATACGTGAGTGGCGGGGTTGGCCGGAAATGGGCGCTTCTGGAGGAGTTCCGGCGATTGGGGTCAAGTGGAACGCACTAAGGCTGGCGGCCGCGCTGGCCGTTCTGCCACTGGGACCATTTGAGACCGGCATTCTGGTCCAGATGATTTTCCTTCAGGGTGAGTTCCACTTCCGCGCGGGAGAGGCGCAGTCCGACGCGCTGCTCGCGGTCAGCCAGTGCGTAGGCGGCGATGGCGGCAATGGCCACGTGGCGTTTCAATTCCGGGATATCAACTTTGTCGAAGGTATCGGATGAGGCGTGGTAGTTGAGGATGTAGTTGGACGGCTCCTGGTAGGCGACCAGCGTAGGCACTCCCTCCAGCAGGAAATCCAATTCATCGGTGCCCGTTTCGATGTCGAAAGTGAAGTCTTTCACGCCGAGTGCGGCAGCCGGAGCGAGTGCCTCCTGGACGGCAGGCAAAATGTCTTTCCTGCCGCCGAGCCAGAAACCGGTAACGGCGCCATTGCCGCCGTCGAAAACTATCGCGGCGATCATGCGGTCGAGCTCGGCGCGATGGGCGCGCGCGTAGGCCCAGGAACCGAGCATGCCCTGCTCTTCCCCGGTGAACAAGGCGAAGCGGATGGAGCGGCGCGGAGGCACGCCGGTAGCGCGAATCACCCGAGCGGCGTCGATTACCAGCGCGGCGTTGCAGCCGTTGTCGAGCGCGCCGGTGCCCAGGTCCCAGGAATCCAGATGAGCACCGAGCAGGACGAATTCATCGGGCTTTTCGCGGCCGCGAATTTCGGCGATGACGTTTTCTGACTGGACAGGTCCGGTGATGTGGTTGGGCATGTCGAAGTGCACGCGAACCCTTTGCGCGGCGGCAAGAAAGCGCGCCATTCTTTCGGCATCTTCACGCGCCAGGACGGCTTGCGGAAGCTGGTCAATCTGCCCGGCGCCGGCGACGGTGTGCCGGTAAAGAAGCAGGTTCGGGCGCGAAGACATCCAAAGCAGCGCCACAGCGCCAGTGTCGGATGCGCGCTGGGCGATGCCCGCCATCACGCTGTATTCCTGTCCGAGATCGTCCCAGGTAACCAGAAGTTTCGAATGCACCAGGACAATCGCGCCTTTGGCGGCCGCGCCAGCCTTCGCAAATCCCGCCGCGTCGCCATCCCCGGCGTCAACGACGTCGGCCGTGATGCCACCCTCGGGAGTTGGTGAAGACCACGCAATCGAGACCAGGCGAACGGGAAACGGCTCTGGCGAAAGAATGTCGAACCGGGTATGGCCCTCGCTCCAGTCGGCGGGAATCTGGAATTTTTCGGTGTGAACTTCATCCACTCCGGCGCGCCGGAGGGCTTCGACCGCCCACCCAACCGCGCGGTCCGCAGCAGGCGAGCCGGTGACGCGGCCTCCAATGCTGTCGGTAAGGTAGCGAAGGTTCGACTCCAAGGGGGACGTGCTGGCGGCGCTCTGAATCATGGCAGGTGCAAGATCGGCGCAGGAGGTATGGATGGAGCAAACCGCTTCGCTTGAGGGTGGCTGCCGTAGGAGTGGTGGCGGCTGAGTCGGGGAAATCTGTGCTCGTGCGGCAACTGCAAGACATAGCCCAGCCGCGAGAGTGATGACCGCACGGGCGCCTGTCGAATGAATGTGTTTCATGATGCTCCTATGACACCGCCGGGATTTCCACAGCTAGTACCCTAGACGCAGGGAGTCCGGGAATAGATATTCAGGCCGGATTATAGCCGTGCAGCCGCTCAGTTGCGCATGATTCCCGAATTGGTTCAGGTCGGAATGCTCGCGCAGAGCAGATTTTGCAGCAAGCGGGAAGTTTCTACTCGCGGGCCTACGTAATCTCGAATTTGCATCGAGCTTATCTGTCTCAATTTGAGCCGCTTATGAAATTGACCATCTTTGGCAAGGCACCTGCCAAACGATTGCCCCTTACGGCCCAGCAGCAAAGAGTTGCAGCTCGGTTCAAGGGAAGATCGAAGCTTACGATCTCCGGATGACCCCTGCAATTGCTTTTATCAAGAGCAACGTGAACTTGCCGTTCTAACCAGCAGCCGAACAGAACCAAGCATTGCCGAATGCAGTCCTGGGCAAGCAGACGGGAAGAGCCACTGTGAAAAAGGTAGGGGTATTTCCAAAGCTGGTACAACCGAAGAAGCGGGAAGCGAGCTCGCCTAAGCTTTTTGTTTTCTGTGAGAAAACCACAGGTGCAGCGCAATTTCGAGGGACCCCCGTGAACGACCTGGAATGCACGGTTGAAAGAATCTCGGGTCTGCTGGCCATGCAATGCCTGGTCCGTGGACAGAACCCGCGCGATTTTGACGTGATGGTTCCGGCGGAGGAGGGTTTCGTCGACCGGCTGGTAGTGCGCGCCCAGGAGTTGCTGGAAGCGGCGCGCACGGTTGCCGGACCGGCGTCGTTGAGCGCGCGTCAAAGAGAGGTCCTGCATTCGGTGATGGAGAACCGGGCCAACAAGGAAATTGCCTCGAAGTTGAACATTACCGTGCGCACGGTGAAGTTTCACATTTCCACTTTGCTGAGCAAATTTGGTGTGGAGAGCAGGTCTGAACTGGCGCGGCGCGCGGCGGGATTCATGCGCCCGATGATATTGGAAGAGCTGACTCCGGCGATCGAGCGGCGCGGCCTGAAGCTGCAGCAGGAGGATTTCGAACCGGTGCGCCTGGAAACCACGCTACAAATTGCGAACAAGGCGAAAAACATGCGCTTTCCTGGCAGAGTTCTGACAGCCTGACGGTAATAACGCCCCGCAGCAATTTGCAACCGAAATACTGACCACCGTGGATGGGTGTGTGATTTCCTCCAACTTGAAGAATGATCTCCCTTAGTTTTTCATGAGCAGGAAGTTGCCCAGGAGGGTGGCCGCTCGCGCCGGAGCAGAAGTAGCTAGGCACGGCGTCATGGGATGGCTCCCGGTGCCGCCGAAGTCAGACAAGCACTCAGGTCAGGCGCGTGCGACTGGGTTTGTGCCAGGAGCGCTCGATTTCCTCAAGTGTCCGACCCTTCGTTTCTGGTACGAGGCGGTAGGAGAAGATCCAGGCCGCCACGGAGAGCAAGCCGTAGAGCCAAAACGTCCAGCTAGGCCCAAGCAACTCCACCAGCGTTAAGAAAGTCAGCGAAACCAGGAAATTGGCCGCCCAGTTGGTGGCTGCTGCGGTTCCCTCCGCGAGTCCCCGGATCTTGAGCGGGTAAATCTCTGCGATCAGCAGCCAGAAAATCGGGCCGAGGCTGATGGCAAAGAAAGCGACATAAGCCATCAGGGTGATGACTGCAATCGGGGCGAGAGCTCCTGCTTGCAAGGAAATTCGAAAGGCAAGACCTAGCACCCCGAGCGAGACGATCATGCCGCCGATCCCGGTCAGCAAGAGCGGCCGCCGGCCGATCCGGTCAATGAACCACATGGAAACGATGGTCATGATCACGTTCACAAGCCCGATCCCGGCGGTAGCGAGAATGGCGCCTGAATTGGATGAAATGCCGGTTTTCTGAATGATCGTCGGGGCATAGTAAATCACCGTGTTGATCCCGGTGATCTGCTGAAAAATGGCCAGCCCGATTCCGATCACCAGCGCGGAGCGGACGGCGGGCATCCGCAAATCCGACCAGCGGCCACGCTCCTCGGACGTGGCTAGAGTCGTTTTTATTTCCTCAAGCTCGGTTTCGACGTCACCCGTCCCGCGGATTTTGCGCAGAACTCCGCGCGCCATGTCCAGATTTTCATGCTTGGCCAACCAGCGGGGAGTTTCCGGCAAGACCAACATTCCCCCGCCCAACAGGACACCGGGGATGAAGGCCAGGCCGAGCATCCATCTCCAGGCTTCGCTGGCCGCAAACGCGTAGTCAACCACGTAGGCGAGAAGAATGCCGACGGTGATCGCGAACTGAAAAAGAGAAACTTGCCAACCGCGGGCATGAGCGGGGGAAACCTCGGAAATGTACAGGGGCACCGCCGTGCTTGCGAGGCCGATACCCAGTCCCACGATGGCGCGTCCGAGAATCAGCATGCCAACCGAAACGGCAGCCGCGCAGACGATAGCGCCCGCAACGAAGATGACCGAGGTAACGATCAGTGTCCTCCGTCGTCCAATGCGGTCGGCAAATCCCCCGCCAGTGAGGGCGCCGGCTATCGCGCCGAGGAGCACGACGCTCACGACGAATTCCTGCTCGGTGGTGGAAAGAGAAAAAGTCTTGCGAATAAAAAGCAACGCGCCGGAGATGACTCCGGTGTCGTAGCCGAAAAGCAAGCCCCCCAGTGCGGCGAAGATGGCAGCAATGTAGACGAACGGCGTGCTGGAAACCTGGGCGGTACCGGGATTCCCAAACGCATCCGATGGTCCGATCACTTCGTGCTCTGACATGCCGCGAACCTTGTACCACGTTTCATGTTAGTTCCAAGCGAGAATAGCTCGCGCGCGACGCGTTTGAGCGTGTGCCTGGAGTCCAAAACTTTTACAACCCTTCACAAACATCCCTTGTTTACCTAGATCTTCGTCAGCAGGAAGTTTCCGATGAGGAGAGCGTCCGCACCGGAGCAGAAGTAGCTGCGCACGGCGTCACGCGGTGTAACCACGAGCGGTTCGCCGAACAAGTTGAAGGACGTGTTCACGAGAATGGGCGCTGGGGATTTCTCTCCCGAGCGCTTGAGAAGTTTGTAGAAGAGTGGATTCGCTTCCGGTGTTACTACATGCAAGCGTACGAGATCGTCCTTTAGCAGAAAACCTTCCGGGAGCGCTTCAAGCAGTTTGCGCCCCTTCTCGTTTGCCTTGGCCATGGTGGCCATGAATTGGCCATTCATAGAACACTGAAAAAACTCGGAGCAGGCGTCCTGGGGAACCGACAAAGCAAAAGGGCGAAACGCTTCGCGATGCTTGACGTAGTCATTCAGGTTTTCGCGTACATAGGGGGTCCAGGGAGATGCCAGAAGGCTGCGATGACCCAGGGCGCGTTGCCCAAACTCTGTCGCTCCCTGAAACCAGGCAACGATCTTGCCACCTTCGAGAAGCCGGAGGGTGGCTTCGATTTGTTGGTCATCCGTATTGCAGTAGCGGTAGGGCAATTTGCAGTTGTCGAGAACCGATTTGATGGATTCATTGGAGTGCTCAGGGCCCCAAAACAGGCTGGTCATGGGCGCAACACGCGGCCGGTTCAACGCCTGGTGCCATACCAGCCAGGCGGCGCCGAGGGCGGTGCCTTCATTGCCGGCAACCGGTTGAACGAAAACGGTGCCGAAACTGGTGCCGGCCTCCACGGCGGCAACCAGAAGAGGATTCAAGAAGAGGCCTCCGGCGAGGCAGAGTGAGGGAACTCCCGCTTCACTACGCAGGGACTCAAGCCACTCACTGACAACCACGGCGCAGGCCTTTTGCAGGCTGGCAGCAATGTTGGCCCGCTGCGCGCTATCCATTTGTGATTCGCCTTCCCGGCGGATGCGCAAGCGCTGGTAGAATTCATCGCTGAAAGATTGCTGCCCTGAAAAACCGCGGTTGAAGAATCGGGACTGCAGATGTGGAGGACCGCCGCGATCGCGGCGCAGCATCTCAAGAAAGAGGTCGAGGAAGACAGGCTCGCCGGCAAATCCGAGCCACTGAGTTTTGTGCTCTTCGGCGTGCGAGGAAAAGCCCAGCAGCTTTGTCGTCTGGCTATAGACCCAGGCCAGCGAATGCGGGAGAGAAACGGAGTTCAGTTCACGGATGGTCGAGCCTTCGCCGATACCCACGAACCCGGTGCGGCCGTCGCCCTGCTCGTCGAGCACAACGATCAACGCGCGGTCAAACGGAGAAGCATAGAAGGCGCTGGCGGCATGGCAGAGGTGATGGTCGAGTTCGACGATCCGCCGGGACGGATGCCCGGCGAGCTGGCGAATAATGCGGTGGGTATTCAAATCATGGCCGAATTCGCCCAGGGCCTTGTTCAAGTAGTAGGCGCTGGAAATGGGAGCGAGAGGTGCGCGGCGCAAACGGAACAACGATTGACGAGCCCACTTGGTAGCAGGCCGACTGGCAATGGCGACAGATTCCAAGCTGGACCAACTCGTCTTTGCGCGCTCCAGGCAAAACCGAATCGCGCCGCGGGGAATGCCTTCAAAGGAATGCGTGCGGGCGAGTTTTGACTCTTCAATGGCTGCAAGAACTTGGCCGTCCACCAAGAGCGCAGCAGCCGGGTCCCGCCCAAAAGCCGATAACCCAAGAATATTCATTATGGCTTCGTGATCCTGCGTTTCAGCGACGGAATAGAATTACTGCGCTTGATTTCACCAGATTTGTTGCGAACGGTTCTCACCCCATTGGCATTCTACATTGCGCCGCATTCTTCCCAAACGCAGGAGCGTCTAGCGTGTGCGCAATTTGTCCAGCATGGGGTGTTTTTTCTCTTCGAGCAAGCATCCATGCGCACAGAAATGAAACAACTTGTATTCCAAGGATATGCGAGGTGCCGCAACCCGCGGGAATTGGTCAGGCGAGTGTTTCCGCGACTAATTCACCGACGTGATCGGCAATCGAGGGAGCGGAGGTGAGGCCGGGCGACTCGATTCCGATGAGGTGAATCACTGAGGGGAATTCCGGGTCTCGCTGAATAATGAAGTCGGTGACGCCTCTTTTTTTGCCATGCGTCGAGGGAGAGTCCGGGGGTGGCATCAACTTGGCGCGAATTCCGGAATACGCTGGCACCAGGTCGGCAGGCTCCAGTCCTGGCAATAACTGCTTCGCTCCACGGGCGAATTCCTCTACCGGCAGACGATTTCTTTCGTAGTCATTCTTGTCCTCAATGTAGGTGGCTGTGGGACCAAGCAAGACATTGCCCCACAAGGTTTTGGTGAGGTGCACACCGAGGCTGATGCCTTCCGGGTGAGGCAGAGGATAGACCAGCCCGCGAACCAAGTCCTGTTTCGTGCGGACAAGTTCACAATATTCTCCGCGGACAGGGTAGATGCGATGTTCGGCCAACTTTGAACCAAGCATGGCCGCCACTTCGTCGGCAAAAAGCCCGGCGCTGTTTACCAGGCAGCGTGTTTCGATCTCGCCTGCCGCACTGATAACGCGGACTCCATGTGGGAGCACCTCGAGGCGTTCCACCTTTGCATGAGTGACAATGTGCGCGCCCTGGTCTGTGGCGATGCGGGCATACGCCTTGACAAGCTCTTCACTGGAAACGATACCGGTGGAAGGAATTTCAATAGCCTGGAACCCTTCGACGTGAGGTTCCCGCGCGCGAATTCCAGCGCGGTCGATGATGCGCATGCCTTCCACGCCGTTTGCCTGGCCATTTTTCATCAGCGCGACGAGTTCCTCTGACTCTGCGGGAGAAGCGACGACTACAAGTTTGCCAATCCTGCGGTGGGGAACCTGGTGCGCGGCACAAAATTCATAGGTCAACTGATTGCCGCGGATGCAGTGGCGGGCCTTGAGCGATCCCTGCGGATAGTACAGCCCGGAGTGAATAACACCGCTATTGCGCGAGCTTGCGCCCATTCCCAGGCGAGGGAGAGCTTCGAGGAGAAATACGTCACTCCATTGGCGGGAGAGCGCACGGGCGACGGCGCAGCCTACGACACCGCCGCCGATGACTACTACATTAGCGTGTTCCGCGTTGGCGCCGTGAGAATTCAGGGTCTTTGTGCTCCAGGGCTTTTTTTCCGGGATAAGTTTACTCAGGAACTGGCGATTGCGGATTGCAGTTGTGATATTCAGTTTCGCAGAGTGAAGCCGAATGGGGACAGGCACCGGAAAGTGGAAATTGCGAAATTTCGGAAACAATGTTGTCACGAGCGCGAAGATTCGTGGGCGGATCCCGCAATGGCAAACAACGATGCATCGCGATTTACATAGCACTCCTGGTAGTAGGCCCGATAGTCGCCGCCTCGAACGGCTGCGAGCCAGCTTCCGTTATTCATGTACCAGTCAATCGTCTGGCGTAACCCGGCGTCCAAGGATATTTCGGGCTTCCAACCAAGCTCGCTTTTGATTTTCCGGCTGGTCATGGCATAGCGACGGTCGTGGCCCGGACGGTCCGCGACGAAAGACAAGAGAGATTCCGGTTTGCCGAGCAGCCCCAGCAGGCGGCGCACCAGGGAAAGGTTTTGCACCACGTCAAGTCCGCCGATGTTGTAGACCTCGCCGACACGACCGCGCATCAGCACTTCTCGAATCCCGCGGCAATTGTCTTCCACGTGCAACCACTCGCGCTCCTGCCTGCCGTCTCCGTAGATGGGGAGCTGTTTGTCCTCCAGTGCGTTGGTGATCATGAGAGGCAGGAATTTTTCTGGGAACTGGTAAGGGCCGTAGTTATTTGATGCACGCGTAATGATCGCAGGAAAGCCATAAGTTCGGACAAAGGAGCCGACAATCAGATCCGCTCCTGCTTTCGATGCGGCGTAGGGACTGCCGGGGCGCAGCGGGGAATCTTCCTCAGTGTAGGTGCCGGGAGCAATGTCGCCGTACACCTCATCGGTGGAAACATGCAGGAACCTGCGGATACCAAGCTTCCTTGCCACTTCCAACAGGATGAACGTCCCGGTGAGATTGGTTTCGATGGCGACCGCGGGTTCGTAAATGCTGCGGTCCACATGAGACTCCGCCGCAAAATGAACGACGCCGTCGCATCCATCCATGCCCGCTTCTACGGCAACAGGATCACAGATATCTCCGTTGATGAATTGGTAGGCGGAATTTTGGCCGATCGGTTCGAGATTGGAGAGATTTCCTGCATAGGTCAGTTTGTCGAAATTCACCACTGCGAAGTTGGCGGAAAGACTCAGGACATGCCGGATGAAATTCGAGCCAATAAACCCCGCGCCACCTGTGACGAAGAGCTTCATGGGGCTGCTTTCTGGAGAAGGAAGGGCTTGGCCATGGGCAGTTTGTTTGCGCCGGTTTGTGCGACCAAATGGTTGGCGCGAAGAAGAGAGTCGAAGGTGCCGGCGTCGGTCCACCAGCCATCGAGGAATTCGTAGGTCAGCGTGCCTTCTTCAATGTAGAAGTTGTTCACATCGCTGATCTCCAGCTCGCCGCGGCCCGACGGCTTCAGCCTGCGAATCTTTTGAAAAACGGTCGCATCGTAGAAATAGATCCCCACTACGGCGAAACTCGACTTGGGGGCCAGTGGCTTCTCTTCGATTCCGACGACTCGATCTCCGCGGATTTCCGCTACGCCGAAAGGCCTGGGGTCGGGGACTTCCTTCAGCAGTATTTTGGCGCCGGTCTGCTGATTCCTGAAGGAATCGGCCGCGCGGCAAATGTCGGTCTCGATGATGTTGTCGCCCAGGATGACGCAGATTGGTTCCTCTTCGGCAAAGAATTCGGCCAAGCCGAGCGCCTCGGCGATGCCGCCCTCCCCTTCCTGATAGGTGTAGTTGATGTGCCGGAGCCCGAAATCCCTGCCGTTGCCGAGGAGGCGTAAAAACTCGCCCGCATTCTTTCCTCCGGTCACAATGAGGATGTCCTTGATACCTGCATTCACGAGGGTCTGGAGGGGGTAGTAAACCATCGGCTTGTCATAGACCGGAAGGAGGTGCTTGTTGGTTACACGCGTGAGCGGGCTAAGCCGACTCCCCGTTCCTCCCGCCAGGATCACACCCTTCATGCTTCCACCTGATTCCCGCGGCGGTGCTGACCAGCCGCCGGCGTCGAATTGCAATCAACCATTCGCCCCTAATAAAAGGTTCGGGATCCTCTGTTGCAAGGCTAGAGCCAGAATCGAGGGCAAATTCGTGTGCGGATTGAACTGGTTAGTTGAATACTGGCAGATAGGTCGTGGAATGCCGTTAACCAGTCGGCGGGATCAAACAGAGGGACCGAGTGTCGCCCTAACACGCTGAAATTACAGAAGTTATATTTGATTGAGGATTTTCCCGGAATGATTCCTAATCCCGGCTGGAAACTGGTCGGGGCCGCATTCGCGGCCCGGCCTTAAACCAGGGGCAGTTGGACGGATTTCCGAAAATTCCGGCACTCAAGCGAAGGCCAGCGAAAACCGCATTTCGGGAATCCATTGTACCTGTCCTTCGCCCCGCCCGCGCCGAGTCGATCCGGAGGGCACCCTAAGGCCCCCATTGCTAATCGAGCTTGTCAATTTAATTCTTTTATATTCAGATGTTTAGCCGACCTGTTCGCATACAAAGGGCAGGTGTCCCATGGTCCACGTGAACAGGCGAACGGGGCTGCCCCATCTCCGTTCCCCTGACCAGTAGTTGCAAGCTCCAGGCGGTTCCTAAACTGGTTCCGTCATGGACACCCATACCCAGCACCAAGATCGTCGCAATTCAAGACACAAGACCTCTTTCGGGAGACGCGCCACCGCCCACCAGAGACTGCTCACAACCCTGGCCACAGTCGCACTGCTTGGAGTCATTATCGGGCTCTCCAGCTGCGCGGGCCTCACCAGCGCGAGTTCAGGCGGCCCCGGCGGCATACCCGGCACGCCAGGCGCAGGGATATTGAGCCCCAGCGCCAGCACACTTAGCTTTGGGAACGTTTCAGTTGGGAACAGTGCCAGCCAGAGCCTGACGATTACGAACACGGGGACGGCCACGGTCAATATCGTGTCGGCCAGCATTACGGGAGCGGGATTCAGTGTTGCTGGCGGCAGCCCGCTAAGCGCTATCGCTGTCGGGCAGAGCGCCACATTTCAGATTCAATTTGGTCCGCCATCTTCCGGCGCGGTGAATGGCAGCATTTCCATCACAAGCGACGCTTCGAATTCGCCGGTGACAATTTCTTTGACAGGAACCGGAACACAGCCGGGACTCTCCATTTCTCCTGGGTCGTTGAACTTCGGAAACGTGACGGTAGGTCAGAGCGCCTCGCAGACGGTGACGTTAACGAACTCGGGGAACTTGAATACGGTCGTCAACCTGGCGACGTTGACCGGCACGGGCTTCAGCATGAGCGGAATTTCGCTGCCAGTGACATTGTCCAACGGTCAGAGCACTTCCTTTACTGTGGTTTTTGCGCCGACCACGCCAGGCGGCGTGGCGGGAAGCATTGTCTTCACGGACAACGCGCCGGGATCACCGCAGACACTCTCGATTTCCGGCAGCGGCGTGGCTTCGAACGCATCGCTGATCGCCAATCCCGGCAGCTACGCCTTCGGCAACGTGGCGGTGGGCAGCAGCAGCTCGCACACGATTACGCTGACCAACAATGGAAATGCGAGCGCAACCATCTCGCAGGCGAGCGTCAGCGGCACGGATTTCAGCATGAGCGGGCTGACCACGCCTATAACCATCCCCGCTGGCCAGAACACCACTCTTTCAGCCAAATTCGCCCCGGTAGCGATCGGCAATACGTCCGCCACAATTACAATAACCAGCAACGCGACAAATTCGACTCTTACGATCGCGCTGACCGGTGTGGGGACTCAGGGACAGCTTTCAGCGAATCCTTCGAGTGTTAATTTCGGAACCCTGGTAATCGGAGCGACCGATTCCGTGGCGGTCACCCTGACGAACACGGGGACGGCGAGTGTGACTGTTTCGCAAGCCAGCGCGACCGGCACCGGGTTCACCATCGGGGGATTGACGACACCAGTGACAATTGCAGTCGGTCAAGCAACGGCGTTGACAGCCAAGTTTGCGCCCACGACCGCAGGTAATTTCAGCGGGAACATTGCAGTGACCAGCAACGCACCAGGCTCGCCCCTGAATATCGCGTTGAGCGGCATTGGCACGCAACCTCCGCAGCCCAAGCTGACGATCAATCCGACCAGCATGAATTTCAATAGCGTGAACGTGGGCAGCAACGGCACGGCGACAATCACATTGAGCAATCCAGGAAACGCCAGCACGGTCATCACCCAAGCGACGGCCTCCGGCACCGGTTTCAGCATCTCCGGCCTGGCGATTCCGGCAACGATTGCCGCGGGAGGCAGCACCTCCTTTACAGCAAAGTTTGCGCCGGGCGCCGCCGGAAATGCTTCGGGCAGCGTTTCGCTGACCAGCAATGCGCCGGGTTCACCGGCATCCATCGCGTTGAGCGGGACCGGAGTGCAGCCGCAGTTGTCCGCAAATCCATCGAGCGTCAATTTCGGAAGCGTAATTACGGGTAACAGCAACTCGCAGACGGTTACGTTGTCGAACAACGGCAGCGCCAGCGTCACGATCACGGCAGCGAACGTGACCGGCACCGGGTTCAGCTCGTCTGGTCTCTCATTGCCGGCGACCATTGCGGCGGGAGCAAACACGACATTCAACGTGGCGTTCGCGCCAGCGAGCGCGGGTAGCGTCAGCGGGTCTGTCTCGCTGGTAAGCAACGCGCCGAGTTCACCCCTGGCGATTGCTCTGAGCGGAACTGGAACGGCGGCCACGGCGATTTTGACGGCGACACCCTCGAGCCTGCCTTTCGGAAATGTGGACGTGAACAGCAACAGCTCGCTGACCACGACTCTGAAGAACACCGGCAACTCGAATGTGACGATCTCCAGCGTCACGCCGTCGGGGACCGGTTTCTCGGCCAGCGGAGTCAGCTCCGGGCTGACCTTAGGGCCGAATCAGACTGCCACCTTGACGGCAACGTTTGCACCCACAGCCAGCGGTGGCGTGAGCGGAAGCATCTCCATCGCCAGCAATGCGACTGGCTCGCCGACCAACGTTTCCCTGACCGGTATGGGCGTCACCATCTCGTCCCACACGGTGGGACTGACCTGGGATGCCAGCACTACCACCGGAGTGACCGGTTACTTCGTGTATAGGGGAATTGTCATGGGTGGGCCGTACTCCAAGGTGAATTTCCCACAGGATTCGAGCCTGGCCTTCACGGATTCTGGGCTGATATCCGGGCAAACCTACTTCTACGTAGTGACGGCTGTTGATTCGAGCAATGTGGAAAGCGGATTCTCCACCGAAGTATCGGCCGCGATTCCATAGCGCGGCAGGTCTAACCACCCGGCCGAATTTGGGCTGAAAATGCAGTAAAAAACCAGACTCGCCGGGCGGGAAACCAACGCCGGCCCGCAAAGGACAGTAAGCCCCTGTCCTCCCGTACAGATGCACCCCCCTGTCCCAAGAGTGTACCCACGTCCAGTAGCCCTGCTCCATCGTCCAGTCTGACAATGCAAGCGGGTCATGACAAGTGTCTCAACTCCTGGGGGCGGGCACGCGCCTGTGAATCCAACTTCAAAAAAGTCGCGCAAGGGAGGAATGTTGCGAGCTGTCTTGCTCATCCTTGCGACGGTTGCGACGCTGCAAATGACTGCTTGTATGGGAGCGACAGGGGGTTCCCCGGGCGGAGGCCCGGCGACCGGTGGGACCGCGGTCATGGTCAATCCGACAACAAATGACTTCGGAAAAGTACCGCTGCAGACTCTCTTCCGGCACGACTTTACGATCACAAATGCCGGGGTGACGGATTCAACTATTACGAAAGTGACCGTCACTGGCAAGGGTTACAATGTTTCTGCACTCACGGCAAACAAGGTGCTGAAGGCTGGATCGAGCACCGGGTTTTCAATTTTTTTCCTTTGCCAGGGCCTGGGCAATCAACCCGGCAGCGTTTCAGTCACGACCACTGCCGATGCCACGCCGCTGGAAATCAGCCTCACCGCCGTTGGAGTACCCCCGCAAGGCAACGGGCCGGACATTGACGTAACACCGACGTCGGTAAATTTTGGAAACGTCACGGTGGGCACGATCAACACGCAAACGATGCGTGTGACGAATACGGGCAACGCCGATTTGACGATTAGCAAGATTTCTGCGTCGGGGTCCGGCTTCAGCCAATCAGGTCTCTCGATTCCGGAGACATTGCAACCCGGGCATGAGACCACTTTCACAGCGTCATTCAAGCCGACCGCCTCTGGCGCAAAATCGGGCGATATCTCTATCACGAGTAACGCCGCGAATTCGCCATTGACCATCAAGCTTTTGGGGGATGGGGTCACCACGAACGCCAAGCTTGAAGCAAATCCGCGGAGTTTGAATTTTGGAACAGTCCCGGCCGGTACCAAGAACTCACGGACGGTTCAGCTGACAAATACCGGCAACATCAATGTGGCGATTTCCTCTGTTGAGGCCACGGGGACGGGTTTCACCGCAAGTGGGGGCACGAATGCAATCCTGGCCCCTAATCAAACCGTAAATGTAACTGTTCATTTCGACCCCACAACCGTCGGGAGCGATTCCGGGACGCTTGCAGTGTCGAGCAGCGGCCCGACACTGCAAATCCCCCTGACGGGTGATGGGGGAGGGCCGTCGGTGCAACACACCGTTTCACTGAGTTGGGATCCCAGCACCTCAGTCGTAGTCGGCTACAACATCTACCGGGGAACCGTACCCGGCGGGCCATACAATCAAGTGAATCCGTCAGTCGATTCCGGTGTTGCCTACCGTGATCAGACTGTGTTGAGCGGATTGACGTATTATTACGTTGTGACGGCAATTGACTCGAGCGACGTCGAAAGCGCATTCTCCAGCCAGGTCTCCGTCAAGATCCCCAGCCCCTGATTTTGGTTGGTGCATCTCTCGCGAATGTCCCCAAGAAACCTCCCCTATACCATTTTTGAGCGGGGTGATCTGCACTGTCCGTTTGGTTTCGTGCATCGCGCAAATCGGAGGCGACGTCAGAGATTGCAGGCCTCCTCGCGAGTCGGAAGTCGACAGTCATAGTCAGTCGATAGCCATGCCATGTAACAATGACGAGGTAGGCATCCCTCCTGAATTGTGTCTCCCCGCGATCTCAGCAAACAACCTACCCCATCCCGGCTTGAGGCCAGCCGACCTCTTAGTAGGACAACGATCAGGCACCGCCGCGCCCGGAACGTTCACAATGTTCACGACGTTCACGCCCGTGGCTTCATCAGCTAAATTTACTGTTCCTTGACCTTCAACGAGCTCTTGAATGCATTCGCGCGTCGTGGCTACCAGGTGCCACGACCTGCGTCGTCGAGCCGATTCGGTGTGGAGATCCAATGTATCCAGTCTGGCTCCACCGGTTGAGACCATGAGTGCGGAGCTAGAGGCTTAAGGCCAGCAAAAGGAAACAGGCAAAATTCAGTCAATTCTATGTTTGATGAGACCGCTTAGGAGCAGCGACCGGCAACCGAATTCCGGCGAATGAGCGCCGTGCGCGAAGTGCAGCCCGTTTACGCTTCGGCCGGTCAGAATCTGCTTGTCTCACTATTGAAACAGCCGGGGTATCGGTCTGAGGGGCTAACGCCTCCGGCTGTGGGCAAAACTCGCACTTCGTGTCTGGTGCCGGAGAGCCCTCGTCTACTTCGTAATCCCAGGCGGGGCGATGGACTCGTTCCCTATCCACGCGGTCCAGCCACAAAATATAGCCGGCGTTCATTCGAGCCCGAAACGTAAGGCCCAGGGATGTCAAAAGTTCGCCGAGATTACGCGTGTCCAGCTGAACCCACATGCGGCACACCCCCGCCGTCCGACCCTTGTCAAGGACGTGAAGCTGCTAATAGACATCACGAACAGGTGGGGTATTCTCACTGCCCACCACGGGAGGTTTAGGATGAAGAATCAGGTCAACGAGCAGATCCAGGCAAGGAAGGTGAAGGCTAGGCTGCGCATGCTGCAGCATGCGCAGCGCGTGAGCGGCAATGTAAGTCAGACCTGCCGCTTTTTCGGCGTCTCCAGGGCGCTCTTCTACATCTGGAAGAAGCGCTATGAAAAGAACGGCTTAGCTGGTCTGCGGGATCAGTCACGGAGACCGCATCACATCCGGTATCGCATTCCGCCGGAGATCGTTTCCTTGATCCTCCGCATCCGAGAAGAGCGCCGCTACGGTGCTGTTCGAACCAGTCTCTATCTGCAACGCCACTACCACGCCTATGTCTCACCGACGACCATCTTCAAAATATTTCGTCGGCATCGCGTCGGGCGGGTTTCACTCAAGAAATATCGCCCCGGCCCTAAACCTGCGGATGCTCCTCTTCAGGTTCCAGGCCGGTCCGTGCAGCTCGACGTAAAGTTCGTTCCGCGTGTCGGAAGAGCTCGTCAGCGCTCTTATCAGTTCACCGCGATTGATGAAGCTGCGCGTTTTCGCGTCCTACGCATCTACAACCACAACAACACCAAGACCGCCATCACCTTCCTGAGGCAAGTTCGTGAGCATTTTCCCTTCGCCATCCAAAGAATCCAGACAGACAACGACTCTTCGTTCGGATCGCAGTTCACCTGGCGTCTTTCGGATCTCAGCATCTCGCACCGGCACATCCCTCCAGGATGCCCTCAGGTGAACGGCAAGGTTGAGCGGAGCCACAAGACAGACTCCGAGGAGGTCTATCGTGGAAAACGCGTTCGGCACAAGAAAGACCTGGCTCGAAAACTGAAGCGGTCGGAAGCAGAATACAACGAGGAGCGCCCCCATCTCGCGCTCAAGGGCAAGACGCCTGCGGAACGAGTTCGTAAACTCGTTCCGCTATCCAAATCTGCAAAGGAACATTCTTGACTAATACAGGCACCCAGTCTCACACCCGATCCTAGGCCCTCTCGGATAACCAGAAAAAGCGATGGGCCACGAGTCCCGGATAGAACTATGGTCGTCACTTGACCGAGGTTCTGCTTTGCTGGTTTCGAAACGGACCGGCTTCGTTGCGAACAGGCGATGAAAACCGCCACTAGAAGAACCCCCAATCGCTGGGCCACAGTGTCCAGCACCGAGCACCTGGTGCGGGCGGTCAGAACCGATCTTGCTCCATTGAGTGGGCTGAGAAGCAAGAGAAGCTCCAGCCAGCGTGGAAGTGTTTTTTCTTGACTTCTCCCTTTATAGAGCTTATCGGGAGTTGAGTCTAAGCTGGCAAGAGAACTCTCAGGCATTGTGATAGCCTGTTTAAATTACGAACGAGGGCCGTGATCTTACTCCTTGGCTGAGCGATGCGCGGGAATGAGCAGATGAGCTACGTAGAATCGAACTTGGTTCCCGGTGAAACGATGATTTACGAGACTCGGCTCCATTGGATTGTGATGCTTTGGCAGATTGTCCTGGGATCCTTGCTACTCGGTCTACCCGGAGTGCTTTTGTTTTATTACGCACTCAGCCAGTCCAGAATGGAGAGCGAAACTTTGCACATCATGGAAGGCGGGGGCGTTGCGCTGCTCGTTTGCGGCGTCGTGGTGATTCTAATGGGCATGGTGCGGCGGAACGCGACGGAAATGGCGGTGACGAACCGACGTGTGGTGATCAAGACGGGCGTGGTGAGCAGGAAGACAATCGAAATGCTGCTGAACAAAGTGGAGAGCATCGAAGTGAGTGAAACGGCGTTTGGCAGGATGCTAGGTTACGGAACGATTGTGGTGATCGGGACGGGCGGGACTCCCGAGCCATTTCACAATATTGCGCGTGCGCTGGAATTTCGCAGCCAGGTGCAGCAACAGATTGAAAAGCTGCACTGAGAAGACGCAGCGCCGTGTGGGACGACTCGTCATCTACTACAGTGCTCCATCTCATCGTTCAGCGCACCCATGGCAAATTCGTTTTGTCCATGGCAGGAGAAGCATACGATGAGCAAGCGAGAGGTCTAAATCAGGAATCCGCCTGATTCGTGCCAGCGCGGCGAGGCAGAGGGCGAAGGGAGCAACAACATGGCCTGGTCACAGCTTGAACATCGGGTCGCTGCGTCTGCGGCCAAATTCTTGGTCAAGTCGATGATTTCTGTAATTGTGTGCGTCGGCTTGGCAGTCGGCGTTCAGGCGCAAGAGGCTCAGCCGAACAACACCAATGAATCCTGGACGGCGGCCACGGAAACTTCCGGGGGCAACACCAATCCTTCGCGGACGATGGAGAGCCACACCAAGTCTGGCGACCGAAGTGTGGATAAACAGAGGGTGGAGGTGCTTGGGCCCAATGGCGGCTACCAGCCCGATTCTGAAATCGAAAAGGAAACGGTCCAAGTAAATGCCACGATGACCCGAACAGTGGAACGCTCCTACAGGTGGGATGTGAATGGACATAGGTATGTGGTGCAGATGACGGAAGAAGAAGCGCGAAGCTCAGCAGGCGGCAATGTTCAGGTGGTACGCACTACTTCGATTCCTGGTGCGGAGGGAAAACTTCAGGTTACGCAACGTGAGGTCGCGGACACTCTAAAGACCAGCCCAAGTTCGCAGGAGACGAAAGCCACGCTTTACATTCTGGACATCAACGGCCGCTTGACTCCGTTCCAGCAGACGCAGGAGCTGCGAAAGCGCAGCGATGACCACACGGTCGAGGTGAAGAAGATGACGTTCGGGCAGGATTCCAGCGGCATCTGGAAAGTGGACGAAGTTAAAGATAGCACAATTAAGGATGACGGAAAGAATCGAACCAGCGAAGTGAGCATTTCCCGCTCCGATCTAAACGGCAGAGTTTCAGAAGTGTCACGCACCGTTGGTAAGGAGACAGAAAGCGCCGCCGGAGAAAAAAGCAATACCGTCGAGAAATATTCTAGGGATGTTCCCGGATTAGCTCCCGACGGCAGCCTGCATCTGAACTGGCGAGTGACAACCGTCGAGAAAAAGGATTCAGCCGGAAAAACAACCGTGCAACAGGTCGAGCAGCCCAATTCGGGTGACCCGATTTCCGGTCTGCAAGTGGGCGGAAAAACCAAATACGTCGTGCAATACGGCGCGTCCGGTAGCCAGCAGATAAAAATTACTCAGGAGCGGGACATCAATGGCACTTTGAACGTGGTCCTCGTCGAGACGCGGAAATCAGACCAGGTTCCTGCCGCGCAGGTACAAACTGCACCCTCAGACAATTCCCATTAGCGATGCGTTCGACACTTCCTATAGGCGGTCATTAGACACCACAAGGGTGGGATTTGCCGTCTCTGGTGCCTGATTTTCGGGATAGCCGGACAACTCTAGTGCTACTTCAAATGTCCGGTAATGCGATTAACCCGGCATTAGATCGTCGATGTCAGGCCCTAACCTGACCAACCGGTCTAGACTCTGCGGCTAACGTATGTTCTCTTGTCTGTCAGCCGCAATTAGATTCAACGCACGCTGGTCTTGACCATTGTGAGGGAGGTGTAATTGTGAATTCACCTTCGGATCGCTCCGTCGTTGAGAACGCCTTGAAGATGTGGACTTTCTCCATCCAGGATTACTCGCTGCTCGTGAGTCAGTCAGTCCAGAGCATATTTGCGAGCACGCGTTACTCAGCGGACTTGGTCAAGCAGATGGACCTGATTGGTGTGGGCTCGCTACTGATTGTCATTGTTGCCCTCCTTTGCGTCGGCGGAGTAGTTGTATTGAATTCAGCCTCACAGTTTGCGCGTTTCGGCGAAACGTCTCTAACTGGTGACGCCGTTTCGCTTGCACTCCTTCGTGAACTCGGGCCGACGTTCACGGCGCTTCTGATTGCGGGCCGCAATGCGACCGGGATGGCTTCCGAGTTGGGCTCAATGGTCGTCACTGAACAGGTGGACGCGATGCGGGGGCTCGGCATTGACCCAATCCGCAAGTTGATGACGCCGCGTGTGCTCGCGACGGTGCTAGTGCTACCGTTGCTCGTGGCAGTGGGGGATTGTGCGGGACTGTTCGGCGGGTTCGTGGTAGCAAGTTTTACACTGCACCTTGATGCGGAGCAGTTCTGGACACGCGCCATCAAAGCGCTGGCCTTCGGCGACCTCTTTATAGGCTTCTCGAAGCCCATTGTTTTCGGATTCATCATCGCGACAGTGGGCTGTTATCAGGGGTTCCGTGTCGAAGGCGGGACAGCGGGGGTGGGCCGAGCTACGATTACCGCATTCGTTGTGTCCTCGGTAGCCGTTCTCGTCGCGGATTTGTTCCTGACCCGGCTTCTGCTTTACGTGTTCAATTTGTGAAATGCTCTGTGCTTCTGCTGGAATGCGCAGTGTGGGCAAGCGTCTGCTGAATTCAATAGTTCCAGGTCGGTGCGGTAATTCTCTGCTGATTTTGCGAATGCACGTTACTTCTGCCTGGTGAATCGGATTACCGGACGTTGGACGTACTAGCACTCCATTTGTCCGGTAAGCGCGTTAATCGGGAATCGAGGAGAAACGGGGAGGGATAAACTCCTGGCCCATGCCGCAAGATTTTTTGACCGGCTTAGGGAGCATCCAGCAGTGTTATGGGTGTTCATCCCGCTAGTCGCCCTAAATATTTGGTTCGATCATTACCATCCGGGTGGGACTGTGCTTGATGTCATCATAGTGGTGGTTCTGTTTATCAGCTATCCCGGGCGCATCTCGCAGACATGTCGATGAGTCGAAATTGGACTGAGCGAAGTGAGTTTCACCGCTCGAGGAGCGATTCCGGGTGAACAAGAAAAGGAATTACATGCGGCGCCGAGCGCCCGGTCATTGACGAGAGCCGCAAGGGCCCCACGCGCCCTCGCCCATCCAGAGGTTCCGGCCCCGGATCATCCACATTAAGCTGCCGCTTGAATTCCATAATCCGGGCCATGCCGCCCCCTGCCGCCGCGCGGAAAATCGGACGCCCCCGAATCTGCCGAGTCCTGATCTCGCGCAACTCCACTTGGATTGGAACACGTGTCCTGCGGTGCCATAACGGTTTTCTATCGTCAATTTTCAACGTGGAAAAGGCAAGAGGGAGTGGTGCAGAATTTGGTGTGGTTCGCGCGTGAATCTATCGTGGGTAATTATTCACGCTGTATTTCTCAATGATTGGTGGTTTTTGTGTGGTGCGGTTTGGGGTGCTTCGAGGCGCGATGCCTTGAGGCGTGGTTTTTTGGTGCAGGGTGACTGCTTTTATGTTTTGAAGATTGAGGTGTGCCCTGTTTGGAGTGGAACCAGCTCTTCGGGCCTTCCGAACCAGCATGAACCGGGAACGGAATGGCACTAAAGAGCAGCGCGGATAGGACCAGCCATGGCATTCGGAGGTTCACTTTATTATCCTCGTTTCTCGCGTGCTCCGCGGATTACGCCTGGCCAGCCGTCAGCCGGTCGGTGCCTGACCCTGCTTCATTCGAGCGATCTCGAATTTATCGCCTACTTGCGTTTGCGAACGATAGATTGTGTGCGGCGGCAGTTCCAGCACGCTCATCGCTTTCAGCAAAACCCGTGAAATGCGGAATGGGCGGACATGCTCCTCAACATGGACAACTTCCTTCTCTTTGCTCAGGAAGATCAAATCGATGGGGAATAGCATTCCGATCGTGTGCACTCCGCGGGAGGGCACCACCCAAAGCCCCTTGCCGAGTTGCGCCCATGTCCTGGTCTTACCAAGCAAGCCGACGAGCCTCGTCAAGTAGGAATCGGCAACCGTTGCTTCCGTAGCGACAAACGTCTCCCGCGTCTTGTTGTAAACATACACAGCGCCGTTGTGATCGATCTTAGACACGAATGTGCGTCTCCCGTCCCCAATACGGGTGTTTGCGACACCCAAAACCTACTCCGAAGCTTTCCGCTTGCGCCGCCAAATGATGATGAACAGCACCACTACTGCCAAAACTCCTGCCGAGATTCGAACAACAGTTGTTGGATCCACTTTCAATCCTCCTTTGTTGCGTTGCTCCATTCGCCTCCCGGAATAAATCCCGAGAGACGAAACCTTTGTTGTGGTTACAGCTTCAGGACCTGCCGTGCAATGGTGATGATAGCGGGCCCCAGGATTACGATCATCAGCGCCGGGAACACAAAAAACACCAGAACCGGAACCATCTTCACGCTGATTTTTGCTGCGAGTTCCTCCGCGCGCTGCCTTCTCTTGAGCCGCATATCGTCCGAATGAACCCTCAACGACTGAGCAATGCTCGTTCCAAATCGCTCCGTCTGCACCAGCATGGCCACTAGTGCCTTAATGTCATCGAGCCCTGTTCGGCGTGCAAGCTCTCGCAACGCTTCCACGCGAGTCTTCCCCAAGCGCATTTCCGCCGTTACGAGTTGCAGCTCTTCAGTGAATTCCGGGTGTGTGATCCGCAGCTCCTGAGCTACCCTCATCAAGGCATGGTCTAAACCAAGGCCGGCCTCAACGCAGATCACAAGTAGGTCTAATCCGTCAGGAATGGCCAGCCGCAAACGGTGTTGCCGGGCTCGAATTCTTCCTATGAGCCAAATTTCGGGGAGCAGATAGCCCAAGACCCCGGCGAACAGCAAGATGAAAAACGGATTCCAGCGATACAGTCCGCTGAATAACGCGATGGCCAAAAACGCCACTGGAAGGAGGAGGCGGACTCCGTTGATGACTTGCATCGCTTCCGGTCTGCGGAAGCCGGCCCGAATCATCATCAACTGTGACCTGTTGGCCGGCGCTTTTGAAGAAAGCAGGGTTCCGATTGTTGCGAGCGATTGCTGCACCCGCTCCTTCTGCCTTTCCTTGAACCTCGCTTCACGTAGGGGGGCCACAGAGCCGAGCAACCGAGACAGACGCCCAGCGACGCCGAATTCCTCGGGAACAAACGCGTAGACGAGCGCACCCATGATTGCGACAGTGGCGATGAAGGTCACGGTTGCAACTGCCCAGTCCATTTCTCCTTCTCCTCGACTGCCTTAGACCTCAATGTGGACGATTTTCCACAGCAATGCCGAACCAGCGATCTGCAATCCCGCAGCTCCCCAGAGAAGCCATGGCCCGATCGGGTCCTGAAACAAGACATTCATGTAATGTGGGTTGACGAGACGCAGACCAAATATCATCACCGGGGGCATGGCCATCAGTATTCCCGCCGTGAGCCTGCCATGCGCAGATTTGACCCGAACCTCGCGGTAAATCCGAAAACGGTCTCGAATCACGTGCGCCAGATTGTCGAGTATTTCCGATAGGTTCCCGCCGGTCTCTTTCTGGATCATCAGAGCCGTGACGAAGAAGCGCACGTCAATCAAAGGAACCCTGTCGCACAAGTTCTGCAGGACGTCTCGCAATGGAAGTCCAAAGTTTTGTTCTTCAAACGTCGTCCGGAATTCTCCCGCGATTGGTTCTGGAGCCTCGGTCGCAATCATGCCCAAGCCTGTCGTGAATGCGTGTCCGGCGCGGATCGCGCGGTTGAGCAAGTCCAAAGCTTCTGGAAAATATTCTTCGAATCGCTTCAATCTACTCCGCCGCTTCACCGCCACGTACACCAGCGGGAGTACGCCCATGATGCCGGCGACAAACACCGGCGCCGGGAAGGAATAGAGAGGCTTAGTTATGACAAAAGCGAGCACGGCGAGTCCGACGCAGGTCAAGACGATTTTGCCAGGTCGAGTCTGCATGCCTGCCTGCATTACAAAGTCCTTGAACCGGGTCGGCCACGACCACCTCAGTACCAATCGGTTTAGGGCCGGAAGGCCGCTCCACATTTCGTCGCGTACGAGCTGCGCACCCAGGCCGAGGTTACCGCGGCGCTCGGTTCGTTGTACCGCGTCCAGGCGCCGTCTGATCAGTTCTTGACCGCCATCGGCGCCGAATGAAAACCAAATCAACAGACTTATGCCCATCGCTACGACGAAAGTTAAGAGAGCGCTGAGGAGTGCCATATCGGAACCTCTTGTCCTTTACCTTTAGCTAGGTAAATCGAACATCGTCATGGGCAATTGAATTCCTGTCACCAGCAACCGCTCGGAGAACTTGGGACGAATCCCAGTGGGCAGAAATTCTCCCAGCACCTCTCCGTTTTCGCGGATGCCCCGCTTTCGATACACGAAGATGTCCTGCATGGTCACTACATCGGATTCCATTCCGGTTATTTCTGCCACGCTTACGATTTTGCGCGACCCATCGCTCATGCGGCTTACTTGAACGACCACATCGACGGCTGAGGCGATTTGTCTCCGGATGGCGTTCTCTGGAAGATTCAGATTCGACATGCCCACCATGGTCTCCAACCGGCTGAGCGCATCGCGGGGGCTATTCGCGTGAATGGTCGTGAGAGATCCGTCGTGACCTGTGTTCATCGCCTGCAACATGTCCAGCGCTTCTTCACCGCGGACTTCACCTACGATGATCCGGTCCGGCCGCATGCGGAGTGAATTGATGACCAGTTGCCTTTGGTGAATGGCCCCCTTGCCTTCGATGTTTGCGGGACGCGTTTCCAATCGCACGACATGTTCCTGGTTGAGCTGCAGTTCGGCGGCGTCTTCGATGGTCACGATTCGTTCGCGATTCGAGATATAGGAGGACAAGACATTCAGGAACGTGGTTTTCCCTGCGCCTGTGCCTCCGGAAATAACCACGTTGAGGCGCGCCTTCACGCAGCCACGCAACAACTCCAGCATTGGCAATGTCAGCGACTTATAGTTGATCCAGTCCTCAGCCGACAGTCTGTTGTGGCCGAATCGGCGAATCGAAAGGCACGGGCCGTCTACCGACAACGGGGGAATGATGGCGTTCACGCGCGAACCATCCGCAAGGCGGGCGTCTACCATCGGTGATGATTCATCCACGCGGCGGCCAACCGCAGAGACGATTCGGTCGATAATTGTCATCAGGTGCGCATCATCGCGGAACTGGACGTTCGTCCGCTCCAGAATTCCTCGCCGCTCGATGTACACATGTTTGTGTGTGTTGACCAAAATGTCCGCCACGGTAGTGTCGGCGAGCAGCGGTTCGAGCGGGCCCAGTCCAAAGACCTCGTCCAGAACTTCCTGCACCAGCCGCTCCCGCTCCGGCAGATTCATAGGAGTGGATTCGCCGACGACCAGAGCTTCGAGGATCGATCCGACCTCGCGCCGGACGTCCTCACGATTGGCCTCGGTGACTTTTTCGAGATTCAGTTTTTGAATCAGTTTGCGGTGAATAGTCGCTTTCACCGCCCCGAAGTTGGTCCGTCCGATGATTTCAAGGGGCGCCATTTATCTCACCTTTTTCCCGGGAATGAAAACAATCCGCCGAGCCCGCCCTTTTTGGCGCCGGGTCCTGGATCGATACCCGCAATTTGCGCGGCAATTTGCCGATAACGGAGGCTCAGACCATTGTTCTGTGAACTTTCCAGAAGCGGTGTTCCCAGGTTGATCGAAGTGCTGGCCTTTCGATAATCATTCGGAATGTATGCAAACACTGGCCGGTTGATGTCTTTTTGAACCCCTCTTAGGACTTCTTCATCCCCTTTGTGCCAGCGATTGAGGACGATTCTTGCCCGGTCGGGTTCGATTCCGAAACCCATCAGTGCCACCAGCCGCCGCTGGAGTGTCCACAGGGAAGGGACATTTGCCTCAGCGACGATTAGGATCATTCGCGCCATTTTCAGAATCGGAGCCCAGTCCGTCCCGAATTGCGAGCCCATGTCCACCAGCACCATCTCAAAGTTGGCCTGCGCGACGTTCACCACCCGTTCAAGGGCCGCCAGTGGTATCGAATGCCATTCTTCGGGTTGTGTGGCTCCCGCAAGAACCTGGACCTTTGTCTTATGCGGTGTGAGAAGCCCAGAGAAAAAATGGCTATCCAGCCGGTCCAAATTGTCCACTGCGTCACGCACTCCAAACTGTGGACGCAGGTCGAGCAAGAGGTGCACATTTCCGAGCGGCTGCGCGAAATCAAGCAAAGCGACTCGCTTGTGTGCAAAGACTGAAAGCTGAACTCCAAGGTTCACCGCGACCGTTGTTGCGCCGACTCCGCCTTTGGTTCCCATCACCACGATCAGCTTGTCGTACGAAGGCTTGTCTTCCGCACCCAACTCATCGGCAATGCGAGTAAGGAGGTTTTTGAGGACGTCCGAACTGACCGGCTTAGGAAGGAAGTCCTGCACGCCCCCTCGCATTGCTTCCAACATAAGTTGATGCGTCGGTGGAGACGCGGAGGAAATAGCGATCAGTCTGGTCGCCGGACGAATCCGTCGCACCTGCGCGGCGAATGCGAAAAATGCCTCCGTCTCGCGCGAGAGGTCAAGCAGAATCAGATCCGGAATTGCCTCCGCGGTTTCCGAAATCCTGGGGACAGGAATCGCCCACTGCTTAACGGATTTGACCATACCCGTCTGTTGCAGAGCCGCCAGGAGTTCCGCCGAGCTCGCCGTGTCACCGCACGCTATTCCAACCGTCAACATTGGCCCCTTGCCTGGTAGTGAAAAACTCCCATCTGATTACTGTTATTCCGCGCGATGACGCCTCACTTTGTCCCGGGCGCCTGCCCTTCAGTTCCGAGTGACGGCATAAATGGCTGGGGATACGTCAGCGACGGCGGCGCCTGACCTGCCGCCAGAGGCTGAACGATGTGCGGTGTGACGATGACCACCAGCTCGTTCTTCGACTTGTTCAAGGTGCGGCTTTGAAACAGCTTTCCCAGGATCGGGATGTCCCCGATGAATGGAATTTTCTGGTATTGTTCGGTTACTCGATTGTCGAGCAGTCCTGCGATCGCAAAGCTCTGCCCATCCATCAGGTCCATTTCAGATATCACGCGATTGGTTGCTAGTGCTGGAATCAAGAATCCCTGAATTGTAAGTGCGTTGGAAAAGTCGAGCGTGCTGACCTCCGGCGCGACCTTCAGGTGCATCATCCCATCAGGTTTGAGTGTCGGAGTAAAATTGAGTCGGACGCCAAATTCTTTGAACTGAATGGTAATCGCACCCGACGTGCCGCCGGTCACGTTCTGTAATACCGGATAAGGGAACTGCCCGCCGGCAAGAAAGCTGGCTTCTTTTCCTGACTCCGTAAGCAGGTTCGGTTCCGCCAAGATTTCCAGAAGATTATTTTCCTGCAGCGCTTGTATGAAAACGGCAAGATTCAGGTCGGGACGAAACAGGGCAATGTTTAATAGGTTGCTGACCAAGAATTGGTTCGTGCCAGTCGTCGTCGTGCTTGTGTTGCCGTTCGATGTAACTGACTGTGTGGTGCCGAGTGAAGGGGGAGAGAATTGCCCTGTGGTACTGGAGAATGGCATGTTGGATCCGAAGTTCCTCAGGATGTTCACGCCAAGCTGGCTGATGGCGACGCGATTGACTTCGGCAAATTGAACTTGCAGCAGAATCTGAGCCGTAGGAGTTGAGGGAATCTCCATCAAGCTGGTAACCTTCGGTGTGCTGTTCTTTACCACCTCCAGGATCTTGTCCGCCACTGTGGCCGACGAAACGCGTCCGGAGAGCATCACGGCATCCTTCGACGTCTCCACTTGCACCGGCTCTGCGGGAAACACCTCGTGGATTTTCTGCGTCAGGCCCAGGACGTCAATGTCCACGGAAACCTCAAACGATTGGTTCTGCCCTGCCTCATCCCACAAGATCAATGACACTCCACCAGGAGCCTTGCCGTTCACAACCACTTGATAAGGCGTCACAACGATCGCCTCGGCAATCGCAGGGTCTGCAATAGATAGCCTCTTGATCTTTGTCGGTGACGTGATCACCAAAGACCGCCCGACCAGCAGGTGCAGCAATTGCGGTTCTGCCGTTTCCTGCGCAGTCTGAACCGCGGGAACAGTTGTCTGCACAGCTTGAGCCGCCGACAACTGCTGCCGCGCCAGCGCACTGGAACACGCGAGCGCCAACCCCGCCACCACCAGAATTGCACCAACTCCAAGACACTTCATAAGACGTTGTTCTTTTTCCGTTGTGTGCATTCGCGTTTCCAGCCCTACTGGTTTTCGAAGCTCTTCGTCTCTTTCTTGCCGCCGGTGATAACTTCCACAATGTAAAGGGACGGCCGGCTTGGAGGCGTTGGCTTGTGCGCCGTCGTGTGCGCAGGCGCCGCGGCTGGTCCTGCAAACAGCACACCTTGAAGCACAGGGGCCGGATTTGTCACCTTGGCATCGATCGTGTTCCGCAAAGCCAACTGGATTTTTCCTTCTGTGGCGGCCATGGTGAGCTTCGAAGCGGCATCGGGTGACACTAACAACGTGACAACCGGAACCGTCTGGGGCTTCCCGTCGCGGTCCTGCTCCACCTTTTGTCCTGCTGCCAGAACCTTGACGTTCTCGAGTACGGTTCGCGTGATGTAGTTTTCTCCTGCGCCCTTGCCGCCAGGCAATTGCCCGGTCACAAGGACGTCCACCATCGTTCCAGGAATCACAAATCCGGCGACTCCCACAACTTCATTAACTGCCACTGAGACCGCCCGCATGCCTTCAGGAATGGCTGCCGGCAATCCGGCTCCTGCTTCCCGCGGCGCCAACTTACCTTCCAGGATTGGCTCATGCTGTGTCACCGGAGTGATGACCGCACGCCCGATGCAATCTTCGATCCGGGAGAAGGCGCCTGGAATGGGCTCATCGCTGGGCCACGAGATCACACTCAAATTGCTTGCGTCCAGACGCGTACCGAGCTGCATGGCACGATCGGCCACAACCAGCTTCCTGGTCCCTGGAGCCTTGACGGCCGCGGAGCGCTGCACGACGCGGTACACATACGAACTGAAGAAGAGCGCCACAATCACGGCAACGGTCAGCCCGATGATCATGCGGTTTCGGTTCATGAGTTCTTTCTCCTTGTGCTCAAGCGCCGGCGCGATTCATCTTCGTTTGTGATCAATGTCGCAGGTGAACCAACACAAAGCCGAGCACCGTTGCCACCCCGACTCCCACGCCGAAAGGCACCTTCAGCAGCGTTGGGTTGTCGAGTGTGATTCCCGGTTTCATCCCTAATCCAAAAGTCGCCAGGCCCTTCGCAAGCACCAGCGTGTTCCACAACGTCCGCTTTACGCGCCCAGTCACAATCATTTGCACAACGCCCATCAGACCCGATGCCAAAATGCTCACAAACAACACAAATAACATCGGTCGCCAACCCACCATCGCACCAACAGCCCCCATCAGCTTCCAGTCCCCGGCTCCCAAACCTCGCAGCAGAACGAAGGGAAGTAGCAGGCCCAGCGCCAGCCCTGCCCCTTCCAGCGACGCCATTGCCGCGTGCCATCCCCCCAGAATCCAATTGGCCGTGATGCCCGTCAGAAATCCGGGTACCGTCAGCCAATTCGGGATCCGACGCGTTCGCCAATCCATGAAGGCAGCAAAGAGTGTGAGGCCCAACACCAACGTCCAGATCTTCTCGCTGACCGTGTGGAGCGCGAATTCGGTCATCAGAGTTGAAATCAATTGTTGCAGGTACATCAACATGCCGGATCCTTGTAACTCACCGGATCATATTTCCATCACGTCGTGGTGCAGCCGCCGCCACGGACGGCGCTCTCTGTACAAGAGTTCGCGCTCTTGAAAACGCTCGCAATCGTCCGACCGAGAGGATCGATGGCCGCCACAGCCGTAAGGACGATCAGCACCAGGAGCAATGCGTATTCCAGCAGGTCTTGACCTTCCTCTTCCTTCCACAGCCTGGTCAGGGCAGTCTTCACCTGTTTGATCCTTTCGCTGTTTCCTGTTCGGGTCTTCAGATCCGAAGTCTTGAGCTTTGAGCCCACGGATCGGATCCTCCTGGCCGCCGAAGTTCAAATCCAGCAGCCAGGAAGCCCGGCTCGGGCTTATGCGGCCAAGTTCTACGTGCCACCGCCGCCTGCGCCGCCGGCGCACCCGGCGCCCGGATTGGAGGCGCAGTTGTTGGCGTTGGTGAAGATTGTCGCGATCGTCTTGCCGAGAGGGTCGATAGCCGCGGCCGCTACAAGCACAATCAAGACGAGCAGCAATGCGTACTCGAGCAGGTCCTGGCCCTCCTCTTCCTTCCACAGTCTCATCAGCATCTTCTTCATCTTTCGTTCCTTTCTCTAGGATCAGCCCGTGTTTCACTGCCCCTACCCACAAGCCTGTGTCCCGTGAGGTCGGGCCGCGTGCCGAAGACACTGCTGGGTCCATCGGGCGCTCCGCGGCCGTGCTCCACTTCCTGAACTCTAGAGCATGTGGGGAACCACATGCTATTGACCAGAGCTGCTTGCTAATCCTTTTATTTCCAGTCAATTCCAACCAACCTAGCTCCTCCGTTTCGGGGCACTCAAAAAGCGTCACCGCAAGTGAACACCCCCCCTCCAGTCTGTTTGCGGTTTTGGTGACGCGGGAATATCTGTTTACTGCTCGCGAATTGAGCTGCGGCTGGCTTCCGGGTGCAGGGATTTGGGAAGGGCTATTTGACCTGTTTCGCTAAGACCGCGCCAACTACTTGGTAAAACCCCAGTCCGATTGCAATAGCTATCGCCACCAGGTATAGCGTGGTCCCCCAGGAATCCGAGCCAGAGGTAGGACCCATGAAGCGTGAGTCCGAACTGCCAGTTGTAGTCAACCCAAATTTTGTTGGCCCCGTTCAGTGAATACGCATCGGCACTAGGCAGTTGATAATGTCGCACGATCAAGGCGCCAGTGCTCAGGTGCCACCACAGGTCCGTGTTCCTCGATTCTCGGGTGACAAGAGCATCCACTGCCAGGCACCTTGAAAATCCATATAGGGCAGGGACACGCGGCGAATGTTGGAACGTAGCGTGCCCGTTCGTTTCACTGCGCGATCGGGATGCGAGTGCCTGATTCCGAGTTTCGTGCTTTTGTGAACGGCGATGCCTTGCTCGCTCGCGGATCTGCTCAAAGAATTCTTGGAGGATGTTTGCGCCACCGCTTCGCTAGTGGGCGATAACCACCTCGGACGTGCTCGATAGGGTCAGCGGACTGGAACGCACTAGCGGAAATAGAAAATTGAAGGTGTAGCTTACTTGCACCTCTACTGTGCAGCCGGGAGCATTCGGTGTCGTCGAACAGGCCGGCGGACTTGTTGTATGCACAGGCCAGCTCACAGTAGTCGTGAGAGGCGGGGAGCTGGTACTGAGCCCCGACGGTGTGATCGTCGTCACATAATTGGCGATGGCGTCGGGCGATGCAGGCCCATTGCTCATCCCATTGGTACCGTTGCAAGTTTGGTCCAGGCTGCACGTCTGACCGTTAACTGACGCCCACCGTGAAGCGTCGCGCGCCGCGTTTGAAACGAAGTGGTAAACAAAAAGAGTGCGCCCAAAATCCATGATTCCCATAATGAGCAGCATGGAGAAAATGAAGATCAAGGCGTACTCGACGAGGTTGCTGGCCTCGTCCCCATTCAACAGGCGCACGACCCATCCGCTGCGGCGCTCTGAACACGAGGGCGTCCCGCGGCCTGCAGACACGATGACCGATGCGAATCCTTGGCTCATCATTGCACCACGCGCAGTTTGACCGTGTTCGACAAAGTGAGCGTTCTAGGAATCCCTGGAAAACCAAACAACGAACTGAAGGAACCGGAAGTGGTCACGGAGACCATCACGACCCAGTGGCCCGCGTTGCATCCTCCCGCATTCGAATTCCCGCTGCTGGTGCAGACGGCCGACGTCAGCGTTCCTCCGTTGTCACACCCGCAGGACGTGGAGGAATTGACCGTCAGATTGCTCACATTCTGGCCGTTATTCTGGAAATCGTTGTCGGCGGCGGTCTGAATGCCATTCGTGTCCACCGACTGCACCAAGCTCTGCGCGCCATAGGCGGCGCCGGCCCGCGCGGCGTTTCCGACGAGTATGCTGATGTATGCGAAACGTCCCATTTCAATCGTCCCGAGAACCAGCGCAAGCAGCATCGGCGTCAGCAACGCTAACTCGAGCAGGCTTTGACCCGACTGCGAACACAGCATTTCCACGCCAAGCGCCAGGCGCTTCCGTGTGTGGCCCGGGCTTCGGGTTTTTTTGCTTCCTTTCATCTACTCCACCAATACCGCATTCTTGATCGGCAATCCGCCGGCGAGGATCGAGATGTCGCCCCTGAGATTTAGCGCGCCATTCACCAGCAGAGAGTCCGTAACGATCATGAAATAGGTCGGCGCTCCATTAGTGCCGTTTATCGTTACTTGCCCTTCCGGAAGATACATAATTCCCTCTAATGTCGAGGAGCTATTCCCATTGAGTGTTAGGGTCTGGGAATTGGAGGGCGATTGCCAGAATAGCATTCCAGTCAGGGCGCCGGATGTGGGTGCGGAGAGGTTCACCGTCATGTCGTTGCCATTTAGACTTATGTTCCCGGCTGAGGCTCCAGCGTAAAAAGTGACGCCCGTACCGCTGATCCTGACGCCGCTCGATCCATTACCGACCACGAATCCAGTGTTTCCCGAGATGACGTAAAGTCCGGGGTTGAAGGTGACATTGTGGCCCGTGCCACTGACAGTGATCCCGCCAAAGACTCCAGGATTAAGGGTCACGGTGTTGTCTGATCCACTGATGGTTACTCCTCGACAATAATCTCCCGCAGGCACTGATTGAGTGATGTCGTTGCCGTTGATGGTCACTCGGCTGTTGCCAGAGCACGCGGACGATGGCGCCGTCTGATTTAGATAAGCCAGCGGATCACCCGCGGCAGGCATTCCCGTAACTGCCATTGGGCTGGTGGCCGAGCCACTGTAAGAGCCCGATACTCCTATCGAACCAGCAATCAATTCGACTCCATTCATCACCAGATTCGAATTGACCAGAACTCCGCAATTGGGGGCGTAAATCTTCGCGCTTCCGCTCATCACGATTCCATTCCCAAAGCTACTGAGCGTATAGAGGCAGTTTGTTTGTGCGCCGCCACTCGCATTCGTCGCCACGGCGCGCGCCGTAATGGATTCGCTCTGAATGTTCAGTAGGTTCATGAAGTAAGTGGGGTGAACGGCGGCGACGAGAACTTCCACATATTTGCCATCGCCTGAATGCGGCCCTGTGGCAGGCGGATGGTTGACCGTCACCGACACACAGCCGATGGCGCCCGAATTGGCAGTGCAGGTAGCGCCACCGCTGTTGTCTGTGTAGCCGTTAGCAGCCGACGCAGCTTGCGCCCCGGAGATTATCCCGCCAGATGAAGAGGCAAGGTTCGACGCGCCCGCCAGCGCCGCGGCATCCGCGGCAGACTGTTGCAGGCGCTTCTGATAGCGCAAAATGCCCATGTCAACCCCAAGGCCCGCGAACCCCATCAGGGCGACCAGGCCGATTGCAACGAAGACCAGAGTCTGGCCCGCTTCTTTTCGTCTCACAGCAACTCCCATGTAACCCTCACAGGCGGCGGAGCTTGCAACGAAGAGACTTAAAGGTGCCCGAGTTTGCGGCGGGCCCAAAACACGCTGCCCAGCCGCAAGGGGTCAGTACTTAGCCAAAACATGCGGAATAGTGACACGGCGCTTCACCCTCATTGCAAATCCAACCGCGATTTTCCGGCGCGTCTACACTCTGCGACGAGCTGTAGCGCTCCAAAGATCCCACAATCTATTGAACGCAAATGATTTGCCATTCCATGGGCTGCTGCCCAATTTGAGCAGCAAAATGACACCCCGACCACAGTCATCGCGCCTTGGGTAGTAACGCAATCCATGTTCCATTGCGATAATCGTCGTAACGCGCTGCAAACCATGGCTTCTACGTCCGGGAGAGGGCTGCCCGGGCCAAAAGGATTTTCTGACTTCCCCAGAGTGTCACCTTTTAGTTCCGTACGCTCGCGCTTGCCGAAATTGCCTTCGGGAAGGCGCTCTCTAGCCCTCCGGGGAGCATTCTTGCCAGAAATCCAAGAGTTCCCGCGTGTGGATACTGCAGTGTCACTCTGGTGTTCGAAATACCAGCTTTGTCTCCGCCCAGTTCGAGTGCGGTCATATCGATTTTCAGACAAACTGAACCTTCGCGCGAGTTACAACTGATGATTCCATCGCATGAATACACCCACACAAGCACGCCGGAGAAACTCGGCGTTTTTGGCGTAATACACACCGCCTGGTTGAACCCAGCGTTCGCAAGGGACTGCTTGGCGGCATCGGCCGCCAACTGAATCGAACATGTCGCATTCGGCATAGGTTCCTGGCAGGTCCGGGAAGTCAAAGGAGTCGAGACGGTCACTCGAGCGGCTTCGCGTGCGGCGATGGACAAAACGTGCCTCACGCTCCACGCACAGGCCAGGTCTGTTGCCCCCAATGCGACTAGAACGGCTAACAGCGAAAACACGAGAAACCTGACTGCTCTTGCCCGTGCCATAGTTCAGATTCAATGAAATCGAGCCACGACTCGCGGGCCTGCCGTCCCGCTAGTTCCATTTCTCGCGCCCCGGCTCCTTCAATTTGCCGAATTCTTTCAGCACCGCGAAAGGAATCCGAACGCTCTCGATCGTTTCGCCGTGCTGCTCGATCTTTTCCACGCTCGTGTGGCCCAACAGTGTCCCCGCCCCAGCTAGATATTTGATCCTCTCCGGCAGAAGTCCCATGATCCGGCAACAAGTCGCATCCACAGCCACGGGATCATTGCCGAAGATGAGCACATTTGCTTTCTTCGGAACGCCCTGGATTGGTCCGTTTCCTTCCATCCCGTAAATTCCATCCACGATCGCGAAGTCCGGCCGCAACGTTGCATTGAGATCTAGAATCGAATTGTGTATGCCCGCCCAGTGAAGCACATTCTTCGGCCAGCCGTAACACCCGCCTGGAACGATCCCAAACATGTTCTTGAGCGATAGCGTGACGCCCGCCCAGTGGTGCGTCTTCAATTTTGGCATCGACACTACCAGATCCGCGCCCAGCGCCGTTTTCGGCAAGTAAAGCTCTTTCAATCGCGATGCTCGCGTCCTGAGCGGGACACGCTGCACATCATCCAGATTGAGATCGACAAACGTCCGCTTGACGACCCCCACATGTTCGCGCAGCTTGACGGACTCGATGATTGCTTCAGTATCCCGATCCAAAGCCGGGCCGTCGCCAATCAGCACGTGCGCCGCGCCAAGTTTCAAGAAAGCTTCTCGTGCTGCCGTCACCACTGCTGGATGTGTGTTCATCACGCCCAGGGGGTCAAGTCCGACAAAATTTGGCTTGAGCAGCACCGTTTTGCCGCGCAAATCTGAAAACTTGGAACTTCCATCGAAAGCAGGCACATCCCCCGCCGGTTGTGCCGCTCGGCTTTGAGCCTGGAACTCGAGAAGCGTCTCGTAGATCAGCTTGAACAAGTCCTCCGCATAGCTGGCGGCGCGGCGAATCACCACCCGCGACGGCGGTCGCTGAAACGGTGGTGCGAGTGCGTTTTCCGCCGTCAGCATCAGGCGCTCCTTTCCGGACGACTAGCGAAGAGCAATTTCTTCTCCGCGCTCAATGCCAGGCAAGCCCAGGCCATCGCCGGCACGCTGTCGAGAAAATCGTTCCTGGCATACAGCTCCGGCAATGTGGCCACACCGGCCGGCCAGAGGCGCCCATACGTTTCCCAGCATATTCTTGCCAGCGACAGTGAGTGCGCACTTTCAATCCGCGCAAGATTTTTCCCCAGCCATTCGAGGCTCATCAAGATTTCCCCTCGATTTGGCTCGTCTCGCAATGCCAGCAACGCCCAGGCGGTCGGTTCGACAACCGGATCGCCGGGAACGCCATAAACCATTGGATTTCCGCAGTTCCACCCGCCTCCGGGACACATTCGATCGTAGAGCAAAGACGTCGCAATCCTGCGACGCTTTGGCGCGCCTTCAGGAAGAATCTCCGCTGCGGCTTGATCGAGTGCGATCAGCGCAAATGCAGTCGGCTCGACCCAACTTGCCGTGTTCGGGGTCCAGCCCCACCCGTGAAGTGAGCCATTTTGCGCAACAATGGGCTTGCCCGCAGAAATCCTGCGGATCGCGCGCGCGATCAGGCCGCTCTCTCGCGGCCAATCCGCGCATATCCAGCGAAGGCCCGCCGCCACTGCAGCCTTCGATTCCGAATTGCTCATCAGAGCCCAGCATGCGAGTGAGGTGGTCCAGGACCCCACGTTCTGCCCCGGCGAAGAAGGCCACGATCCGTCTGCCAATTGCATCGCACGAAGAAAGTCACATCCCGCTTGCCATAAATCCTCGCGCGCTTTCGTTTCGCGGAGTGCCATGACAACCCACGCGGTGGCCTCGACTCTGCTTTCGGAACCCGTGTGAAATCCCCAGCCGCCGTCTTCGTTTCTAGCTGCTTGTAGAAAGGGCAGACAGACTTCGCTGACGAATTGCTTTTCGGCGTCCGGGTGCATGGAGGCGAATTCTACTGCAATCGGCGCGGCTGCGGCTAAGGTCACAGAGTTACATGATCCGTGTGTTGGGAGGGAGCGGAGTATGAATCTCCGCGGAAATGTCTTCTCCGATCCTCTGGATTCCCAGCTGATTGATGAGCCTGTGCAAATATCCTCGAGCGACTCCCAGAGTCCGCGCGCTTTCGGCCTTTCTCCAGCCGCATTCTCGTAACGTCCGGAGAACCAGCCTGCGCTTGAATTCGCGGACTTCTTCCTCGTAGGAACGATTGAGCTGTGGCGAATCGCAACCATTGCGCACGGCTGCCGGCAGTTGCCAGACTTCCACGGACTGGCCCTCGGAAAGTACGACGGCGCGCTGGACGGCATTCAATAATTCGCGAACATTCCCGGGCCAGGCGTATTCCTCGAGTGCGTGCAGAGCCGGTTGCGAGAATCTCTTGGCCTTTTTCTTGAATTGTTCAGCGGAGCTCTCCAGAAAATGCTGCGCCAGCAAAGGGATGTCATCGCGCCGTTCTCGCAATGTGGGAAGATGCATCTGAACCACGTTCAGGCGATAAAACAAATCCTCGCGAAATTTTCCTTGCTGCACAAGCTCTGAAAGATTCCGGTTCGTCGCGCAGATGATGCGAATGTTTACATTGACGGTGGTATTGCTTCCCAATCGCTCGAAGCTGCGTTCCTGTAGAACGCGCAGCAGCTTGGGCTGCAATCCGAGGCCGAGATCGCCGATTTCGTCCAGAAACAGCGACGATTGATCCGCGGCTTCCATCCGGCCTCGTCTCATCGTCAGCGCGCCGGTAAACGCTCCCTTCTCGTGACCGAACAGCTCGTCTTCAATCAGCGCCTCCGGCAAGTTGGCGCAAGAAAAAGCCACCAGGGGCCGCGCGCTCCGGCTGCTCATCTGATGAATCGCGCGTGCGAGCAATTCCTTGCCCGTGCCCGTGTCTCCGCTGATTAACACGTTTACGTCACAAGGAGCAATTTTCTGCGCCAGTGCAAATAGCTCCTGCATGATCGGTGATGTCCCGATCAGCTCGTGCAGCCTTCCCGATCCCCGGGCGCTTGCTTTCAGTCTCTCCACTTCCTGTTCAGCCGCATGTGATCGGTGAGCGCGGCGAAGAATCAAGCGAAGCTCCATCATGTTCGGAGGATTCGTGATCGTGTCGTAGGCTCCCCGCTCGATGGCGCTGAGCATCGTTTGCTGATTTTCCTCGTCGCACATCACGACGATTGGCAGAGAAGGGAAGCGAGTTGAAATTTCATCGATTAGCCGGAGTCCGGACTCAGGGTCGCCTTTGGTTCCTATGCCTCGCAGGTCGAGAAGCGCGACATCGCACCAATCACGAAGATCTGTCAAATTGCTGGATTGAGACTGGTTGCTTGCGCGAGTGGCAAATTCCGCTCCCAGCGCCCGGGCCAGCGGGTCGGCAAATCCCAAGTCCTGGCTTAGGAATGCTACTTGGATCCCCCGTTCAGTCACTGCCCCCTCCCGATCGTTTGGGGTCAAATCGAGTACCGCCGAGTCCACGGATTACGCCCCCAGTTCTCCGTGGTCCAATTACCAATGTGTGGGATGGAAAATCTTCAGCAGTTCGCCAATATCTGCCATTGAAGGCTGGTCATTCCATTAGGCATGTCTCGACGGCAACTGAAGGTCCAAAAACGGTCAAATTACGGCGTAGTTGAAAGCTCCGCTAAGCCGATTAACTGCAGCAATACAGTATTCTGGAGGTGGCCCCCAAGCGTCCTAAGGGACGTCACGTAAGAAAATTTCTGCACATTTCGAGAACTAAACGTCCTAATCACCCAAAACCGGTGTGGTGCGAATCGGATACGCAGGTTGTTTCCAAATAGAGACGTTCCTCCCAGCGATTAGCTCACCGATTGACGCGATCTTCCCCTTCAAATGGAGGGATCCCAACCAGGACCTCGACCTGGACAGGCTTTCCGTCCCGCATGGCTGGCTTGAATTGCCATCGGCTGAATGCGAGTCGCGCAGCCTCATCCATCTCCGCAAGCACTCCTTGATACACCACAAGCTGCTGGACCGACCCATCTTCGTCGATGACGCCTTTGAGGACGATGGCACGATGCGATTTCTCCACAGCAACGGGAATGCGCTTGAAATCGAAGCGATGAGTAAGATCCGCGTCCGGCGGAAGTACAGGCATGTCGAGGTGAATAACCGTGGATCGAGACTCCGATGACATCCCTTGCGGCCGCGACTTTTTGACGCAATACTGCAATGACCAATTCTTACCCGGCATAGGTAGAAAGACAGAATAGATTTTTCCACAGCTCAGTGCGCCGTAAACATTTAATCCGCCTCCGCCAATCGGACCCGCGGAGACCACCAGAGAATTCTTCCTGAAATTCAGAGGAGGAGCGGATATGGCGTAGACCATGCTGTTCAGCAGTGCACTATCGAGCACACCACCGCGTCCACCGCCCGTTCCATTTCCAGAGACACTTATTGTGCCCGGCGGCCCTGAGGATCCGCCACCACCCCCGCTGCTGCCGGTCCCGATACCTGTGCTTCCGTCCCCTCCCGACCCCTCCCCCCCTCTGCCTCCGCCTACTATCCCTCCGGGACTTCCGCCAGGCGAACCAACCGTCCCCCCAGGAGGCGCGATGGAAAATTCGCCCCATCGGTTCCCGCCGGGGATCGAAATTTGGTCTGTTGGCCCGGAGGGATCTACCCCGATGACAAGCAAGCTTTCACCGCCTGCGGTTGCCTCCCCGGAGCCGCTCTCCTCGCTGCTTCTGTGCCCTTGAATCGGGGCTCCTCCACCGGTAGTTGGAATAGGCATGAGGGGGTGAGCGCTCGTTGACTTTGGGAGTGGGAGGACCGCATCCGTTGGATTGGCATTCAAGGAAATGACAGGTGCCTCGATCGCGCTTGATTTTCGTGGGCTCTGTGTAGGTTTGGCGTCGCTTGGATTGAACTGCGGCTTCGGCTTTTCCAGGGGATGTCCCATCACGATGTTCGGCAGCTTTAGTTCTGTCGTAATCTTCAAATCCGGTGGTGAGGTTGGTTGGTAGATCGTTTGCCGAAAATTATCCGGACGGGCGGGCTTGGAAACGATCGTCAGATTCGGATGCGTGGCAGTGCTGCCCAAGATCGGCGGGAGAGTCTCCACCGAACCGGACCCAGGCGCTCCGCCCGGGCCGGCAGGCGCGACTCTGGGTATCTGTCCTGGATCCACACGCGGAACGCGGTAATAAATTTTCTCCAGATGCAGCCGGTTTGCCAACAGTGGCGACGCTTTGGCGGGAATTACGCGTGGCAAGTAAATCAAAAACGCAATCATCGCACAATGCAGCACAAATGAAGTACCCAGGTGCCGCGCCGCGAAATTCACTCGCGCGACGTTCGCCCCGCGAAAAAAATAATTCGGCGGCAGGGACGACTTCGAACCCGTCCGGCTGGTGAGTGCCAAGGCAGAGTCTCGAAGATTGGCAAGAAAAGATGCGCCGGGCACAAAGACACGGAGCGCTCCGCGCTCAGCGAAGGGCGCGCGCGGGCTTCTCATCAGGGGCTTTTCCGCACATTTAATGGCAGAAAGCGCCATCCCTACATTCACCTCGTTTTTAATGCCGTGGTCAGCCGGATCTACCGCGGCCGCCATTTCAGCTTGCCATGAAATTGGAGACCGGGGGTGGAGAGATTGCACGTCGGATACCATTTGCCCGAGTTCTTGATTCCATTGGCCGCTCCCAAATCGCCAGCAGTACTCCAGGTGAAACGAAAACAGTCACCATTCGTGCACATCCGATGAACTCAACTGGCAGGACTAAGTGACCTGACTGGATTCCTCGCTTCAAAGGCCGTTTGCAAGAGTCCGGTGTCGCCGCAACCACCCTGAAAACATTGTGGTTATGCCACCTGAGTCCTTCAGACCTGATGACTTTGGTATTCGTCCTGCTAATGAAGTGTGGTGAGGGACGCCGTTCACCGCCACTCCGGAGTTCATGTTACCTTTGGAACTGGCCATCGGCAGGCTTTCGGAGAGGAACTTTATGCGCGGGGTCATGGGGGCTATGACGCTTTTGGGTCTACTCGTGGCAGGCACCCATCATGCGAAAGCACAAGAAATGACCGGGGCCGCCTCGACGAACTCGAATTCTGGTATCACCGCCCAAAGCGCAAACAGAGTTGCGCCCACCTTGGCGAGTCCTGCCAAAAAGAGCTCTTCTCCACATCTGTTGGAGCAAACAGGACCGCCCGTTTCTGAAATAAACCGGAAGGACATTGAAGACAATGCCGGAGAAAACGCCGGCAAACTCATGCTCCGTTCTGTACCCAGCGGCGCAGAAATTTTTATTAACGATCTACTGGTTGGGCGAACTCCCCTGCTGTTGGTCGTCGCACCTGGCAAGTACAGAGTGGCGATGCGCGGCCCCCGCGCTGAATCAGGTCACGCCACAATTGGAGTGCTTCCAAAAGAAACGCAGAACATGGTGATCAAATTGACGCAGCGATATCCGGCAAATGTCTCTACCCGCTAGGGCATCTTAAATTGCGAGCGAAACGTATGGACGAAAAATCGACTGGGATTGACTTCGATCGGCAGGTGTTCGTGCATCCGCAAGCGCCGGAGACTCGCCAAGCGTCGCCAGTTGGAGGGCTTCTTTTCGCTCTCGCGATTATTTTGATTGTCGCCTTTCTCGCCTACAAATTCATCCCCCAGATCTATAGAGAATATGCGTACAGCGATACTCCCGGATTGGCTCAACTCGACAGACGATTGAGCGCCATTGAGTTGAGACTAGACAAGCTCGAGGCCAGTTCACATCTTGCTGCAGGCAGGAAGATGCAGCCGGGCGACACCGATGATAGCTCCTCGAAGCCGCCAAATAGAGCGGGATATCAGGTTTCGCCGGCGCTTGGGCAACACGACTACACTCCTACCGGTGCTTCCACGGCCGCAGACCCTGCCACGGCGCAACGCTTGTCGTCCGTGCAGCAGGGAATGGGGAAGATTCGCAATGATCAGGCGGCGAATAACGAAGCTTGGCAAGCCGCCACCAATCGGCTTTCAGACGTGGTAGGTCAGGTCGGAAGCCAAAACGTCGAAATCCTCCGCAGTCAGGATGAGCTGAATCAGTTGCTTTCCCGAACGGAGATGAAGGCAATCCCCTTTGAGTTGATCAAGGGATCGAATCCGCAGCCGGTTGGCCCGGTATCACTGATCCTGAAATCAGCGAATCCTAAGTCGCAACACTATACCTTGTGCGTTTTCATCTCCCCTTCGTGTATCGAGCTGAAAGACCGCACGCGGTATGAAGTGGTGCAATTTGTGGTGACGCGCAATGCCCTCCCTTTCAAAGTGATAGCCACGAAGATAACCAAGGACGAAATCCTGGGCTATCTAGAGGTTCCCAGAGGTCAGAACTGATATCGCACCGGCGAAATTCAATTCCGCCAATGTGTCGCAGTTCCCGATGTCAACAAATGCTGGTGGTGCGTCGGCTCCAGTAGTCTCCATTTCTTGACTGTTGTCCGGCCGATTGCGACTCTGAAGACCAGTCGAGGCGCCGCTCGGGCCTGCTGGTTGAAAATGCTCGATCCCCTGCAAGTCCCGCTTCATCTAAGACCTACAGGCAACTTGTCGTGTCTCTAGTCTGCCCGGTCCCCCAGAATTGCGTGGTTTAGCCCCTACTTCGCTCTAGTCGCGCTTTCTGGGAAGAAACTGGCAATCTAAGTGCACCTGACGTGACGGGTAATTGCGACCGTTGGGGGCTAGTGTGACTAGCTATGGTCGACTGGGGTCGCCGTCCGAGCTCTTGAGCTGCCACTGGAATCTAGCCATGGCTTACAGGTTGCGTGCGGCACGTGTGAGGGTAGCGGCCTGTCCCGACAACCATCCGTTTTTTAGTGAGCTCGTGTCCAGGAAATCTTGCCAAAGTAAGCACAGATGGAAGAAGGGGCTCACTTGGCGTAGGCTGCTGTCGCCAAAGCCTCGGCCGCAGCGCAGCTTTAGCCGTCAAAGTGGCAACCGGTAAGAGAAATGTCGATCCGTCGAATCTATTCACAAGACGCGAAGCCCCCGTCCGAACGGCGTCTCCGCGCGCGCCAGCGGATGGATGATTTGGCCTATGTGGATATAGGCGCGGATAACGGGGGGATCATCCTCAACTTGAGCGATGACGGTCTGGGGTTTCAAGCCGCCGTTCCGCTGGGCGACCAGACAGAAGTCGACCTGCGCATCCAACTGCCTCGATCCCGCACGCGTGTCGAAACACCGGCGGACATCGTTTGGGTCAGTGCGGAGAATCGACAGGCGGGAGTGCGTTTTCGCGACATCCCTGCCGTGACTCTCCTTCAAATCCAGGAATGGATTCGCTCGCGGCATTCGCCCGATGAACCCCCGGCAGAATCGGCGTCTAAAACGGACCCTTTCAAGGAATCGGTCCGGAGCCAGCGGCCAACGGCGCCCGCTCGAAAGGACAAGTGGATCAGGTTGATGGCCCCGGCCGAGGAACCAAAGCCCCACACCGAAAACTCGCCACCAATAGAGCAAAAGCCGCGTCTTGAAAATTCTCCTTCAATCGAACACAAGGCGGATACAAATCATTCCAATCCAATCGCCGACGATCACCCGCCCATCATCCCGGCGCAGCAGACCACGTCGCCCGGCTCTGCCCCACGTGAGACTCAAATTCCACGCGCGCACTCGGAAGATACCTCTATTCGGAAAGACCCCGAAAAGGTGGACATCAAGCTGCCCCGCTTCGTGTTGAACGATCCGCCGATAGCTGAAGAATCGGAGGAGCTAGAGGATGCGACGACAATTCTCGGCAACTCAGATCGCAGAGATCCCGTTAACTGGACAACGCGAAAGCCTCAGATTGTGCCTCCGTCCGTTCACGATGATGACTGGCAAAGATTTCTCCCGCTGATCGAATCGGCCGCCATCCCGGCATCCAGCACGAGCACAAATAAGAATTCGAACCTGCCGGCATCCGAAGCAACTGAAAAACCGATTCTCCCCGTGCCCGCCAAATATGGCTACGCGCAAAAGTGGGCTGGAGCCGTTATGCTCCTTGCGGGGATTTCTCTTTTTTGTTTCGGGATCGGGACTTGGATCGGGCATCAAAACAAGCAGCCTCATGTAGCGCAACTTCCTGTGGAGCCGGCGTTCAATGCTCCAGTCGCGGCACCGGCTGTTGATTCAGGCACAAAGATCGGCAGCATCGTGCGTCCAATGGTGAATGGCCTGAAGATTCGCCGCCGTGATACCACAGCCGGTCACGTGCTGGAGAGCCCGCAACCAAGAATTGCACCTGCGCCAAGTGCCCCTAGATCAGAACCAACATCTGAAGCCCCTCCCGTAGCAGAAGCCACGACGCCGTCAATCGCCGCGAAGCCCGCGGAAGCCAAACCTGTGCCTCCACCCATCGCCGCCGAGACGGCCGATCCTCCTCCCGTCGCCGCAAGAATAGTTGCTGGGCGGAGATTGCGGCCGGCGGACCGCTTCAACCCATGTCATCTGAGCTATCGCCTCGAACCCACGTATCCAGCCGATGCAAAGCAGCGGCTCATTGAAGGCACAGTGAAAATCCATCAAGTCATTGCAGCCGACGGCAGCGTTCAGAGTGTGACGCTCATAAGTGGGCCGCCGCTTCTGGCTCCTGCAGCATTGGAGGCGGCCAAATATTGGCGCTATCTTCCAGCCTTGCTCAATGGGCAACCGGTTGAAACCGAGCAGGACGTTGCCATCGACTTCCGATTGCCTCGCTAGAAATTCTGCAGGTTATCACTCGCTCTCTCCATTCCCACCCCATTCTGTTGTCGGTGATGATGAATCACCATCCATGTCGTTTAGTCGAGTGTGATGCCCATTGCCACGACGAGACCCACCCACTGGGCCATGTGTCCCGTTGCTGCACCAATGGCTGCACCGATCCCCGCGCCCATCGCTACCCCAAGTCCCAGGACCTTTGGCTTTCGCGTCGCACAAATAGGTTAGCAGCATGTGATTGCAGCCTCTACTGGCCAGGGACGGAATTGGAACAGTTGGCAAACGGTACAGACACTGGAAAACGAACGGGGCGTTGAATAGCCGACTAGGCGTGACGAAGGTGTTGTTCGCCCAGACTATCTTCGTTCGCGCTGAGCACCTCACGCACTTTGTTTGCGAGATCGTCCGGGCTGAATGGTTTTTCGATGAACGCCGTTCCGGGACTGAGAACCCCGATATTGATCGCGGCGTCCTCCGTGTAGGCGGACATGTAGAGAACCTTGATCCCGGAGCGCAGCTCTGCCAGGCGCTCGACCAACTCGCGGCCTTTCATGCCCGGCATCAGGACATCGGTTAGCACCAGGTTGATCGTCTGGTCGCCGCGTTCCACGAACTGAATTGCGTCGGCGCCGCTTCGGGCCTCGAGCACGGTATAACCGCTGATCTTCAGGAACTCGCGCACCATCCGGCGAACCGCGTCGTCATCTTCCACTACGAGGATTGTCTCGCCGCCCTTTCGTAACAGAGCAGGCGCTTCGGGTGCTTCGGCAACTTCGACGGGCTCGTGGACGCGCGGTAGAAATATTTGAATTTCTGTTCCTGTTCCCTCTTTGCTTGAGACGGTGATGAATCCACCACTCTGGTTTACCGTCCCGTAGACAGTCGCCAGGCCCAAGCCGGTCCCTTTCCCTCGATCCTTGGTAGTGAAAAACGGTTCGAAGATGTGTAACTGGGTTTCCTCGCTCATGCCCAGTCCGGTGTCACGGATCACCAGCACGACATACGAGCCAGCGTGAGCACCGGGACGGTTGCGCACCGAACTCCCATCCAGTTCGGTATTGAGAGTCTGAATCGTTAGCTCGCCGCCATCCTGCATGGCGTCTCTGGCGTTGAAAACCAGATTCATGAGGACCTGCTCGAATAGCCCGGGGTCGGCCTTCACGTGCCCGAGCTGAGGATCCAGATTGATCCTGAGTTTGATGTCGTCGCTGAGAACGCTAGGCAGCATAAGGGCCAGTTGCGCGGTCAGCGCGTTGAGGTCCAGAACGCGGGGCTGAAACACCTGCTTGCGGCTAAACGCCAGCAGTTGCCGGGTAAATGAAGAGGCACGATCCGTGGCCTTCAGGATTTGATCCAGTTCCCCGCGAAGCACGCTGTCGGCACCAACATGGCGCAAGGAAAGCGCGGCGTGCCCGCGAATCACCATGAGTAGGTTATTGAAGTCGTGAGCCACCCCGCCGGCCAGGCGCCCGACGGCCTCCAACTTCTGCGCCTGACGCAACGCGTCTTCGACTTGTTCGCGGCCAGCGATTTCTTTCTCGAGGTTCTTATTCGCTTTGACCAAGGCCTTCGCGCGCAATTCGGCGGTTTCCGCCATATAAACTGCAAACGCCAGCAGCACGGCCAACAATGTTCCGGCGATGAAAACTACCTGCGGGAGCGACGACCAGCTGTAAGTGAGCTTTCCAGGCTTTGGCCAGGCATACACGCGCCAGGTCAGTTGCTGAAACTGAATGTTCGCTTCCTGGGTCCATCGTGTGTCGCGGGAACTGTTGCCCGTGCCTCGATCATAGATCTTCTCGTCACCATCGTAGATGTTCACAAAATAGTCCGAAGCCACATCGTGAAGAAACGAGGAAAGCAAATCTTCATATCGGTACGCGGCGAGCAGAAAACCGTCCAATTTTTGGTTCGAGTAGACCGGCACACAGATCAGGAGCCCTCTGCCGTCGGGCGGCAAACTTACGGGGTGTGTGACGAATAGCTCGTGGCTATCTGCAGCGGCTTGCAGCGCTACGCGCTGCTGCTCATCCAGTCCGAACTTCGCGCCGAGGTTAGCTTGATTCCGTCCTTGCGGCGACACCCAGTGGACACGGTATGTCGGGTCCACCCATTCGATCGCCTGATAGGGGGGATAGCCGCTCATTGCCAGTTCCACATCGGATTCCATGTCTGCTTCGTCCACTTGCTTGCGAGTCTTCCACCTCCCGGCCAATTGCTCGAGAAGCACTGTGCTTGCCTTCAATTCCGATTCGATCTTGGTTCTCACGAACAAGGCTTGCTCCTTGGTCGCGGCTTGGATCTCGACGCGCTGATGGTCCAATAGCAACTGCCAGAGGATGAGTGCAGCGAGAACTGCAGTGAGACCAAAAATGGCGGGCAATAATAACCGGTCGATGAAGCTCCTCCGCATCTACCCTTTCTCCATGGATCGCCGGGCCATCGGCGGGAATGCTGGCTGGTCTTGTCGGGCAGGGCGGAACAAGACTGAACGTTGATGCTGCCCCTTTTCTACGCCGCAAGTCAAGTTCCTGTACTCGTCGGTGGTGTCCTAAGTTGAGGAAAACTCTATTTATCGTCCATACCGTTGTATTCTGCGCATTTTTTAACCCCTTCGGGAGTTCGAGTCGCCACGGGCGCGACCTTGGCTACGCAGAAATGTAGCCAGTGCTGTATGCCAAAGACATCCCTATATTTCATCTCTCCTTCTGCGGAAAGCCACAATTTCCCTGTCACATATTTGTCGCGCAAGTCTTCGGTAAAAATGATTGGTTCAGTAGCTTGAGTTCCCGGTACTTGACGTTTGGCGTCAACTTGGGCGAGGTTCCACGTCTGGTTCGGGGGAACGAGATTCCCTTCACTCCAGTTATTCAGGATAGGATTCGAGTAATCAAATGTTGGTTCAGCTCCGGCATCGACTACCTCGATTCTCATTGTGGCCCGATAGTCCTTAGCTCCAGTCTTTCCAGTATTGAGAGGAAGCACCCTGACCGTAATCTGTCTGTTTATAATTGGTTCATCGCCAGTAACACGCGCCTCCATCCAAGCGCGAGTGTCCTTCTTCATTACATCAAGTTGGCCATTAAGAATTATGAATTGATAGATGCTGGCACCAGCGAGTACGGCCGTGAAGATAGCAATGAACCGGTCAGTCAAACTACACAACTTCCACATATCGCGAAATCTTTCGCGGAATCCCATAAGTGGTTCCTTTTTATCTTGTCTTGCGGGCTGATCTACGTGGCCTTGTTTTGTATCCTGTTGGCCTTCGAACAGCCCAGTTTCCGGCAACTGCTCTTGTATTTCGTCTTGGCGCTGCTCGCGTTTGATCTTGTGTTTATATTTGCTCATGCCTCTTTTGGGTGGTGCTCCAAATCAGTGGCCAAACACTCTTGCGGTCATTTCGCAGACGAGCGCAGAATTTCTGCTCTTTGAACTACATCCTTGTAATCGGCGCAGTCCTCATCGGCGCAGTTATGATGAGCGCAGTTGGTAAGGCCATAGTCAATTGTGCCGTCTTTATGAGTCGTTTCGCTGAGCAGCATACGGCAAAACTCCGTGATATGGGTTGGGGTATTGGGGAATACATCCTGATAGCCTATCCAACCCCATACATACCTCATTTGGTCCAAGGGTGGAGGTTTCTTCAGTGTGAACCATACGTCGGGCCTGTAAACAGGAGCGATAGCCTGTACTGTTTTTGGTCCAATGAAAATAGGAGAAGATGGATCAGACCCGATAAATAACGGCTCATTTGGCTCACTGGGGAGGATTTGAACGTTAAAATCTCCAACCACACGAATAGCGGTAGTATTCCCAACGTTCTCCCAACTTCCTTGGATTTGCCAATTGGATTTGTTAGTTCCCAATACAGGCAGAGGCTGCAAGACAGTTTTCTTAGGAATCAAAAGCGCCCTTTGAACAGACTGCAAGGAGATTCTTGCTATGTCGTTTGCGTTTTTCGCTTCATCAGCAGCACTTTTGGCAGCCGAAGCGCCATCCTTGGCAGCGATTGTGGCGTCGTGCATCTCTCGCCATTGCTTTCGAGCATAGTGAACGTAAACGCCCGTGAGTACCGCAATCGCTATCGTTGCGATGGCCGTCCAACCAGCAGAACTGGGGGATTTGGATTTAATCCACGGCCACGCCGTGAATCTAGCCCATTCATAGGCTGGGCTGGTGGCCCGGCCTTTCGCATGCGTACCTCTCACAACTGACCTCTCGACCGACGGGATCATACCACTCGGGCAATTCATCTTGTGGTGTTTTAGCTTGCTTGTGGTTTTGGCGGGTGGCCCGGTCTTTGAAGTTGAACCTCGTAGGACTTGAATTTCAGGGTGCCCCATCGTTTGGGGGGTTCGAACGGTGGGGATTTTGACTCTTACTCACACGACTTTTGCTCTCACCTCCGCGTTCTGGGCGTTGCCCGTATGGAGTGCAGGAGCTTGCCAACCGTCACTGTGGATTTCACTGGTCCGGACTGCGCGTTAATCAGGGCTTGTCGTTCACATCCGACAAGGCATTTCGTGTACTCGATTGAAGAGTGGGTCCTTCCAGCATAGAATTCGTGGTCATCTAGGCTTTTCCGGAGCTACCTGATGTCCCCGGATACACCTGCGTTGGATTCCGTAAGTTTGCGTCCATTCAGTCCGCAAGTATCTAACGTGGCACGTCTTGGCGAATCACCTAACCTCGATCTATTGCGCTCGTTCGCAGTTCTATCTGTCTTCGTTGTTCATATTGCGGTGACATTTGGGATCGCGCAAAGGGATAACCAGTGGTTCTGGGGGTTGGGCCATTGGGGGGTCCTCCTCTTCTTCGTTCACACAAGTTATGTCCTTATGATGTCCATGGAACGGCTCCGGCTCGATGGGTTGAGGTTGCATACCACGTTCTACATTCGTCGTTTCTTCCGCATCTATCCACTCAGCATAGTTACCGTGGTCATAGCTGTCATGGCACGAATCCCAGTGTCGAGTTGGGACGCCTATAGGCACCTGTCACATAGAACGGTTTTTTCGAATCTGATTCTGTGTCAAAACCTGTTCCAGAGGCCTTCGCTAATTACTCCACTCTGGAGTTTGCCGTTTGAAGTCGAAATGTACCTGTTGTTGCCTGCTTTATTTATTTTCGTTCGAAGGGCTTCGATACGGCCTTTGGTCGGCGTATGGCTCGCATCAGTGGGGATCGGGCTGGTACAACCCTGGTTAGGCGCAACAGGTCTTGGTCAACGACTGGGCATCGATAGATTGGAAATTGCGGAGTACATCCCCTGTTTCTTGTCGGGCGTAATTGCGTACTACATCTCCCTGAGACGAAAAGGCCGAATCCTGCCGTTTTGGGCATGGGCGTTAACGCTTTGTGTGATGGTGGCAGTTTATTCGGGATGGGCGGTCCGTGCGGGTAATCGCCCCTATCAGAAATGGATTTGCTGCTTGGTTATCGGCCTCGTGGTTGTGCAATGCGCTGAATCGACGCACCAGTTCCTTAATCGCTTGACTCACCATATCGCCAAATACTCTTACGGTTTGTATTTGGGCCAGGTCCCGGTCCTTTGGTTGGTTTTCATCAAGTTGAATGGATTGAGGCCTTCACTGCAGTGGCCCTTGTTCATTTTTCTTATCATTGCCGTTCCAGTTGCATCCTACCACTTGATCGAGCATCCACTTATCAGGATCGGGGCAAGAATGTCGTCGTCCGAGATCAAAATGCGAGCACTTCGTCCAGCTCCTTGAAGCGGCATCAAGACGCTCGATATGCCCCGATATTCGGCATTAATGGCAAACTCCCGGTTAGTCGGAAGACCGAACATCTTCCCGGCTAGTACTCAACATCTCCGGTAAGCGGGTTAATCAGGAGTTGAAGATAAGAGCGGGCAGTTTTCCTGCAGACCAGGGCGCGTTACCAATCCAGTTCGCTCACCCAAGCCTCCGGTAGTTCCTGACTCTGGGTTTGACGACTTGACGAATGAGATGTCAAAATGAACTCTGCCCTCCCGCTTAACACTTGTCTCTCGTGGATGCCCATGAAAAACAGGCTCAAAACCCGTCTGCTGCGCTTGTCCTACTGGCTCGCGCATCACCTTGCTGCGCCTGCGGTTTACTCTCGCCAGCCATTCGTGAGGTACCCCTACATGTATTCGCCATCGGAGTTAATGGAACTTACAAGGCAACTCCTGTCTGTTAAGGTGCCTGGCGCTGCGGTCGAGGTGGGCTGCCACCAAGGTTGGACAACCTGTTTCCTGGTTGAAGCCCTTATGGAGCAGGGATTGGAGCGCGAGTACGTATGCATTGACACGTTTACCGGCTTTACCCCCGAGGACACGGCTGTTGAGTACAAATATCGTGGCAAGGCCGTTGGCACCTATGATGACGATTTTGTGATCACCGATCCGCAATGGCTCAAAGCGTCTGTAAAACGCTTGGGCTACTCCAACGTGAGCGTATATGCGGCCGACGCAACGACCTTTGACTACCAGGCGCTCGGCAAGATCGCTTTCGCCCTTGTTGACCTCGACTTATACCGACCCGTAAAGGAGTCGCTGAAACGCATCATCACGCACATGGCGAGAGGTGGAGTGATCGTGGTCGATGACTGCCATGATGCACAGAACCCTCGCTGGGACGGCGCTTACCAAGCGTTCATGGAGTTCTGCAAAGAGAGGAACATAACGCCGGAAATCGTGTGTGGGAAACTGGGAATCATCCGAACTTGATGATCTAGCGGCGCTACCAGGGCGGGCGCCGAGTTTCTTGATACGTGTATCAGGCTCCTTAGAGGGGACCGCGGAGGGGAGCACTTGTGCAGTGGCTATCCAAGCTATTCGATTCAGTTGCGCGTACTACAACCTTTTGAGAGATGTGCAGTCACTCCTCGCTGTGCGAAGGTCCGCCGCGGCGAGATCGTCATCCCGCTGGGCTTCTCAGTCCCGAGCCCAGTCGAGGGGAGCTTGCCGAGGGGCCTGTCTCCCTGCCTCTTTACCCTGAGCGGTGCCGAAGGGCTTGCCTCCTTACCCCCAATTTTGAACCCACAGTACCATTGACGGCTGCGTTACGTCTTGCCAGAGTACCTGGGGGAATTGTCGAGTGAGCTGCAGCGGCGAATCAAACAGGAGTCAGTTCCAAATCGGGAAAGCTTCTCGACGGGTCGGCGGTAGGGTTTTGGCTTTGCCTCCACTAGCCACTAACCACTCGCCACTAGCCACTGCCTTTTCTAATCGTTACACCGCGCGAGTAGAATCCGCCTTAACCCATTCAAAACAAACGTCGCTGGTACTTTCTAGTCGATACAAATTCGTACCCCCCGGGGGAGTGACATCCTGGTTACCCCATCACCTCGGACTCCGCCACTCTAATCGCAACACCTCGGAAACCGGATTCCCCGTAACCCATTCAAAACAAACGACGGTGGTACTTTCTAATCGCAACAAAAAGACACCCCCCCGGGGGGCGACTAACTTGCAAACAGTCGTGCGAAAAGGCGCGGCACAGCGGGCTAAGGACGCAAGAGACGGAAGGGACCACAGCAGGTCCCTCACCCCCATTCGTGGACTGCGCGACTGGGTTCGGGATGAAAACGAAAGGAGAAGGCGAAGAGAGATCCTTCGGCCGGAAGGCGGCCTCAGGATGACGGGCGGGAGAAAAGGAGGCAGCGACCTTAGCTTGACAAGCTCATGGATTAACCGGCGGACCCTCCTGCCTCCCGGGCTCAATCAACGAGGGGCGTTGATCGTTCCTGGCAGGATCGATGAGATCCTGGCTTGGGAAAAATCGAAAGAGCAGGAGCGAGACGAGCGATTCGTGGAACTTGGCCAATACCTGTGCGAGGAGCGGGCCGGTCAGTACTGGAGGCTCGAGAATTTGAAGTCCTTCGACGAATTTCTCGAGAAGCGGTTTCCCGAATCACGCCGCAAGGCATATTACCTGATGGCCATTCACGAGCATCTGACGCGAGTCCCTAAAAGGCAGCTTCGCGAGGTGGGTTGGACGAAGGCAACCGAACTCATCAAAGTGGTCCGCAGGGACGGCGCCGAATTCGATTGTGCAACCTGGTTGCACAAGGCCAAGGAACTTCCGAAGGAAGACTTCAAACGAGCGGTCGAATGCCATCTGACCGGCAAAGAAACGGAGCCTTGGGAGATCATCTACTTCAAGCTCTATAAGAGCCAGCTACCGGTAGTCGAACAGGCTCTGGAGACAGCGGCACTGATGCTCGGGACCAACAAGTCACGCGGTTACTGCCTCGAAATGATCTGTGCCGACTTCCTGGCAGGCGCAGCTCTGGAAATCAAGGGATCCGATCAATGCATCGGGTGCTCGGGGGCCAAGGATGAATCATTTGCAGCTTCGGAGCAGAGGGCTTCGAGGGAGACAAGGCAAGATGAATAGCTCTACTCTGCAGAAACGGCGGCGAATTCGACGAGCACCGAAGCTATACACGGAGCTGCGTCACCTAATCCTGGAACGCGACGGTTGGCGCTGCCAGCAATGTGGGTCCTTCAGGAATTTGGACGTTCATCATGTTACACGCCGAAGCGACCTTGGAGACGACGCGGAGACCAACCTGATCACGCTATGTCGGGAATGCCACCAAATCCTCCACTGGTCAACCAAACTTTGTCGGTAGGGTGGTTTCCTTACCGGGGCCTTAGCTTTCCTCGCAGAGCGGCCCTACCTGTTCAAATACCAGCAAATAAGAGTGCTGGGATTTAAACCGATGATATTTAACGTGCTCGGAACACGATTGTGACGTCTACTTCGGTCTTGACGGGACGTCCGTTCAACAACGTTGGCGCATACCGCCACTCGCGAATAGCGCTCATCGCTGTCGGAATAAGCGGCATGGAACCACTGATTCGTTTGACATCCGTAATTTGTCCATTCTCGGCGACGGTGGCACGTAGCTTGACGATCTCTTCAATTTCCATCTGAATGCTTCCTCGCGGATACTGTGGTTCGACGTGGAAGGTCAGGCCACCAAGTTGCAAGCGTTCCGCGCGGTGAAAGGACGCCGCCCCCGGCTCAGGCGGCACAAGGACGGAGCGTTGAGAACTGATCGCGAGCGAATGAGAAGCACTCACCGCCTTCTCCGGCAGAGTCAGACGAAACGGGGAGCTTCCTTCGCTCGGAGGAGTTACGAGCAAGGGCCTCAGCGATTCGTCGACCGATGCGTTCGCAGTCGCGCTCCGAGGTTTTGAGACACGAGGCCCGTGGAACGCGCCAGCATTTCCATGCAGGGGATTTTCTCCTGCATTTGACGCAGCCTGAGTTTCGCCCGTAGCTGTCTGCGCATGCCCGGGCGAAGCCCCAGGCAAGATATCGGGAGAATTCACCGTGTTCACAGGCAAATTGGTTGAGCTGTGGGAAGAGTTGTCGGAAGAAGCGTTGTCGGAAGAAGTGTTTGCGCCTTGTTTGACGGCGTCGCCGTGGCCCAGCCACTTCTCGAGGTAATCGTTTCCAACGCTCAGGCCCGCCGTAAATACCAGCGCCGCGACCAGAATCCCGACAACGGCAATGACGGCGCCATTTCTGCGTGTCGGCGCAGGCTCGATCCATTGACTGGCGATTTGTCTTCTCAGCTTGAGTATTGAATCGTCCATTTGATAAGGCGCGAATGAAGGGAGCGATGGCGACGATTCGCGGACCTGTTCTGGTTGCGAAGTGTGTGGCGGTGCGAAATCGCCGGACTCGCCCGTGATTGCGCCCGTGGACAGGCCTTCGGAATTAGTTGGCGCAACCGAAGCTGCGAGAAGGCTCGCCGCAGCAAAGGCCGAATTCCGCGGCGGCGCAACGGTGTCGCGTGAAGGACCGATCGACGAGACGTTGGCACCTGAATCGATCGCGGAATCGCGTGCCGACTCGCGGCGAACCTCCGGCGACAGCAAAGACGACTCGTGTGCAGAAGTAGTCGGCGCGGTTGAATTGCGCATTGCGCCCGGACTTTCGAGTAGCGGCGCGGCGGAATCGCGCGCCAGCTCGCGTGAAGGTGCGGGAGCAAATTCGGACGGAAATAATTTTTCGAATTCAGACTCTCGGAACCCAGAAATATTGCTGGGATCAACGGCGAGTGGCCTGACGTTTCGCGGACTCGGCATCGCCGGAAATAGTATCTCGTCGCTACGAGGCTGACTCCTCCTTTCAGGGAATTCGCTGAGCGAGCCTCCCGACGAAATCCATTTCCGTAATTGATCGCGGGCGTCTTCGGACAGATCTACAAACTCGATGCCCGCGCCTCTCCTCGACGGAGACAGCCAGACAATCCGGGCGCTGGTTTCGATAAAGCGTTCGGATTTCGGCAGCCGGAACCGGATGCGCGGCAAAAATTCCGCGACCACCATTTCGGCCGCCGCAATACTGAGACCGGATTCGCTGATGTTGTCAACGATGGCGCCGTTGCCCTCTCCCCACTCTACATAGGTGAGGGATGTCGCAGTGCGACGCACGTGCACGCGACGGTCGCGAGACTGGGGCAGCTTCCCAGAATATTCCCGCATATTCTGTGATTCCGACATTTCGTTTTTTGGCCTCACACGAAAACGACAAAATCCCTGCCAGTTTTAGAAGTTTCGGCGAAGATTCAGTTTGAACCGATCTGTGGCTGGGCATTCGAACTGGGACTTGGTTTCTGTTTGTTGATGCTATCGCATCACCTCAGTTTCAGCAACCGCGAAGTTGTCCTCGGGGTGGGGACCGAGGGTTACACTTGCACAATTGAAGATGCAGACGAGAGGCGAAAGGTGACTATGGATTGATTGACTGGATTCAGACTCTACGACCCAAGGCACTGGTGTTGGGGGGTGCCTCTTGGGGAAGAGGAGCCCCTTTTTTTACGCACAAAATTCGGCGTCTCTCTTCCAGAGCCCCGGACTTGGATCCGGCCATTGCTGCGCTGAGTGTCAGGGTGTTTGATAAAAACTACCCGGCGGATCCTGTAGAGTCGATAGTCCTGAAAGCGACGTCCATCCGCAAGCGCCTTCGTCGCCCACTGCCCTCCGCCAGACCGCGGTAGCAGCTCTTCGGCATTGCCAATCTGCGTGAAGCGGTGATTTCTTCAAGCAACCTTGCATCCTGCCGTTTGGTTGTAGCAAACTCTCTCCTGCGGCGCAGACGATCAAAGATAAACGCAAGTACTCCCGGGCCCCGTCTTTCGAACGTTTCCTGCGAATTCGCTAGTCGCCTGGTGCGCCAAGTCGACTCTGCAGTCTTGAGAGTCCTCTAGGCGTTTTTCCCCAGAGCGCCCGCAGATTGGAGGCCCTGCCCATGTTTTTGGATTTCTACCGACTGCAGCAGCAACCGTTCGGTGTCACTCCCGACCCTGCTTTCTTGTACCCGAGCCGGACGCACTGTGAGGCGCTCGACTCGCTCACCGAGGGAATCCTTGGCGGCCGGGGATTTCTGGCGCTGATCGCGGAGCCGGGCATGGGCAAGACGACGCTCCTGTATCAAGTGCTCGAGGGACTGCGCGATACGGCACGCGCCGCGTACCTGTTCCAGACTCAGTGCGGTTCACGTGAATTCTTTCAGTATCTTCTGAGCGAGCTGGGCGTCGACACACGAGGAATGGGCCTGGTTGGCATGCACAACAAGTTGAACGAGATGCTGTTTGCCGAGATGCTCGCCGGCAAGCGCTTCGTTTTGGTGGTGGACGAAGCGCAGGACTTGGCAGACTCAGTTCTCGAAACGGTCCGCTTGCTATCGGACTTCGAAACGTCCCACACAAAACTGCTGCAAATTGTTCTGGCCGGCCAGCCTCAATTGGCGGAAAAACTAGCGCAGCCGCGCTTGGCGCAATTGCGCCAGCGAATTGCGGTTCTCAGCCGTCTCGAAGCGCTTTCATCCGAGGAAACAGATCGCTATATCAATCACCGGCTCAGGGTAGCCGGCTATCTTGGTGAGCCCCTTTTCACCCCAGAGGCGGTGGCCGCAATCGCGGAATCGAGTGGGGGCATTCCGCGGAGCATCAACAACATCTGCTTCAACGCTTTGTCTCTTGGCTACGCTGAAGGGCGCGAAGTGATCGCTCCTGAAACTGTGCGGAAAGCCGTAGCTAAGTTGAGCCTTCGGACCGCTCCAGGGCTGTTGACGGCCGCCGCTCACTCTTCTCCAAGCGTGGATCGCCCAATTGCAGCCCAACTCACCTACAAACCGCTTGTACAATCTCAGCGGAGGCCTTGGGCCTTTCGCACAGCCGCGCTCACTAGCAGCTTCTTGTTGCTGGCGTTCTGGTTGATCCCTTCGATTCTTAGATTCGTGGAGTCCGGAAGGGCAACAGCAGCTTCGACAGCCAAACCCGCAGAGCCCGTGGCCGCAATTACAACTGTTGATGCCCCACTCCGTTTTGCCGTGCAAGTCGGCGCTTTCGACAAAGCGGAGGCTAGCCTCTTGGCGCTTCGGTTCTCCGGGCGATATCACCGGCCTGTGCTGACGACGCCCACCAAAGTCGGCAACCGGACCTTGTACCGAGTCCGGATTCTTGCTGGGACAAAGCCCGAAGCTGAAGGTTTAGTCCTTAGCTTGCTCCGCGACGCCCACATCAGCGCATCCGTCACTGCCTCTGACGCCTCGCGCTGAATCGGTGAGCTTCTAACCTGCGTCGCCTTGCTCGCCATAGTAATAGGAAAATCCCCAATGCAGGAGTTGCTATGGCCGGCTTTCCGCGACGGCCAGCTGCAGGGAAATTTGGGAAATTTGATTGACTTGCATGGATTGGCCAGCCTGCTCCCGCTGTTCCTGATTTGGGGTGCGGCATTTGCCGCCTGGATGTGGTTGCGACTCAGACTGGTCCCCGAGCCTTCTGAAGTGACCTACAAAAAGTGAAATAGGTTGTCATAGGTGACGACGCTGAGACTAACCTGATCACACTATGTAGTGACTCTTCGTAATTACTCCCTGCCTAGCCGTAGACATCTTTATTCCTATTTCAACGCCATGGGTCTGGCCGTTACTCCGACGAATGACTTTTGGACAAATTGTCCACTGATCTTTACTTCGTCTATTGATCGTCTTCAAATGGGTCGCGATCGCACCACTGCAAATCGCTCTTTCATCCTTAAGAATGGAGTTTCGAGCCAGCGATACGAAATGCTGCTGATTATCAAAGTGAAGACGAAGCCGGACACCGCGTACTCCGCAAACACCTTCACTGAATTCGCGCGAAACAAATGCTTAGCTAGCAATAATCCTGCCAAATGATAAACGTACAATCCGTAGGATATTCTCCCAAGATAAGTAAGCCATGAATTTGAAAGAATTCTTGCACCGGCCGCGGGCGCCCCAATAACAGCAATCAACATGCCTGCTGCTCCGATTGCAACTAATGGCCGGCCCAACAGAGTTCCTAAAACAGGAGCGGGTTCGGTTTGAGCGTTCAATGTGGTACAGGCGGCTACAACGCACCACAGAGACAAAGAAATGCCGGCCAACGCGACACGACGAGATAAGGATAAATTGGGTATCTTGCTCCCGAGCACATAGGCGACCAGGATGCCTAGCGCAATTGCGTCCAAGCGAGCAAACGTGTTGTACTCGATTCCTGCGCCAAGAACATGCGTAAAAACCAGATATACTCTGGCGGCATTCGCCAAGAGCAGCAAACCGATTACTGCATAAATCATCTGAGCGCGCGACAGCCGTCGCAAAGCAAGTGGCCAGATAAGGTAAAACTGCTCCTCAATGGATACGCTCCATAGCGGGTTGGCAATGGAGTGCGGCAAACCTTGCCAAACGTAGACCCAGTTTCCGGCAAGTAGCAGAAAGCCCGCAATGTACGACCAGCTTAAGTGCTGGGTTCGATCCCAGAGCTGGACAAGTGCAGCGACTGCTATAAAGAAAAAGTACAGAGGCCATATTCGGAGGATGCGCCGAACGTAGAACGCTCGGACATTAATGTGTCCCTGAGATTCCTCTTCACGAATGAGAAGTATCGTAATTAGATACGCGCTTAACGCAAAGAAGAGATCGACTCCGAACGCACCGGCGCCAGAGACGGCGCACACCAACGGCACCACCCTCGGAGTGAGCAAATGGTGTGTCAGATAGAAGTCGGCATCGTGAGGTATGACATGGAACACAAAAACGCCCAGGAAGGCGAAGAATCGCAATGTGTCGAGTTCAGGCCGATAAAATCGTTGGCTCTGTAGTGTGTCGGGATCCGTGACTGCGGTCATTGCCGCCGGTACGGTTTCGGGTGTGGCCACTGTTTCATGAAAGGTAGCTGGACGCATGATGGTGGTCAATAACTTTCAGAGACATGATTTCGGAGATCGCTTCGCGTCCGTTTCTAAGTTGATCCCGAGCTACAGAGAAAAGTGCTCGGACGGTCGTTTACCAATCCTCGAGTAAAGAGGCCCGCTTCCATCGGCTTGACGCCAAGGACAAAATGGTTGGGGCTGCAATCAGAAATGCAGTTCAACCGGGAACTAAACGGGCGCGGTGGGTTCCTTCAGGATGATTCCGAACAGGCCCTTTTTGTTGAAGTGCTTTAGATCAGGACGGAGCGGCCCCCAATCCAATCAACTGGATCCAAACTACTGGCCTCAGGCCCAATTCGTGAGATGAGTTTCCACAACAATGCAGTATTTCAAGAAATATGCTCACATTTGACTGTGATCTGTTAGGATGCAAGTGTTCTTAGGCTCTCTTCGGTGCGTATCCGGCTCAGCTAGTTGCGCATCTCGGAACAACTAACCGTGCGGATTAGCACGACACTGCGTGCACACCCCCTTCTGCACGCTTTTTCTAGCAAATGATGAAGATTCAGCAAGGGAATCACTGGCTTCCCCAGAAGTCAGCTGCTGAGCTCTGTTCTACCCTAGCTATTCCCACGGGCCCTTCCACGTGGATGCGGGGACGTTGAAGGAGACTCGATGATCCGAATAGATGCAAAGAAAGCGGGCTACCCTATCGCGCGGATGCTTTTTCTGGTCTTGAGCTTGATGATCTTCCAGGAGGCCCACGCCGCCACCTCATATGTGCAGACCGTCGCCAATGCAGCTTCTGGATCCTCTAGCTCTTTGTCTCTCGCTTTCCCCAAGAGCACAGTCGCAGGCGACCTCATTTTAGTTGCATTTGATTTCAACACAAACGCCACACCATCCTCCGTCACCGACTCCCAAGGGAACCTGTTCACCCAGGTAGGGAATCAATTGACCTCTCCCGGTGGCTCCCGCAGCCGGGTCTACTACGCCAAAAACATCAAGGGCGGTCCCGATACGGTAACCATCAACCTATCCGCCAACTCCGGCTGGATTGAACTGTATCTCACCGAATACTCCGGTGTGGATCCGACCAATCCCATCGATGCTCAGGCGGGCGCCTCAGGCAACGCCGGCGCTGTCTCGAGCGGCAACGTCACGACGACCGTGGCCGGTGA
>Ga0210407_10000059_pt1 | contig 145089 bp, 122 predicted proteins | sample IncBWC27MmetaG_FD_150860 | JGI IMG/M metagenome (GOLD analysis project Ga0210407, IMG submission 150860) | Forest soil microbial communities from Barre Woods Harvard Forest LTER site, Petersham, Massachusetts, United States - Inc-BW-C-27-M | ecosystem: Environmental > Terrestrial > Soil >...
CCCACCAGCTGCCTGCTTTTTGCTCCCCCGAGTAACCACATATCGCGGCCTCTTTCCCTCACGCTCTGACAAGTCTAGCGGCGCTTCGCCACCACTTGGCTCATCTTGCGTTCCATCCACCTGTCTAGGATCGTCTTTCTAAGTTTCCAACGATTTCCTAACTTGAATGCAGGTATTTCGCCCTCTGTGATGTACCGGTACAATGTATCCGGGCTGATTCCCAGATACTGTGACGCCTGTCGTACGTTCATCACTTCGCGCGATTCGCTCACGAGGAACGCCCACCTTATCCTTCACTCGCCCTTCTTGCATACTTCGCCGCACCCAATTTCTCGCTTTTGCTGCAGGACACAGATTCCCCGGGTGCGGCTCGTGAGTACGTTATGTCATTCACTCTGGCCGAGCGTCAAGAGATTCTCTTCTGTAGTTGTCCTAAGAATGCAGGTAATCTTAGGCAATTGGCCTGTTATTGTAGGCAGGTAGGACTACTAATTGCATAGCTTGCTGGCTACCACCACTACCACTTGTGCTTTTTCGAGAAATCGCCCCTGTCCCCTCGGACGGTAATCCTTAGTTCGCAATGCCCGCGCTATCTCAGCGTTCTCTTACACATGCACCACTTCCGTCTCTCTTCTCAGCGCCCTCTGCGCGCTTACTTCTGCGCTCTCTGCGTTAAGACCCCTCTTTTTTCATTCCGTTACTCAAATCCCCAAACTCTTCCAGATCGCTTCCACCCGCGCTTTCGTCTTTTCATCCGTGACCATCTCGTCCGGCCACGGCCGCGCAAATCCCTCGCTCGCCCATTTCCGCGTCGCATCAATTCCCATCTTCGATCCAAAATCCTGCATGCGTGCCGCGTGATCCAGCGTGTCCACCGGCCCCAACGTAAACTGCACATCCCGCTGCGGATCTATCGCGCAAAGCGCCTTCCACATTACCTCACGATAGTCGTGCACGTTCACGTCGTGGTCCACCACCACAATCACCTTCGTAAACATCGCTTGCCCCAGCGACCAGATCGCGTTCATCACTTTCCGCGCGTGTCCCGGGAACGACTTCAGGATCGACACAATCATCAGGTTGTGCACAATCCCCTCCGCGGGCATCGAGACATCCACAATTTCCGCATGCGTCAACTTCATCAGCGGCAAAAACACCCGCTCGATCGCGTACCCCATATAAAAATCTTCCTGCGGCGGCCGGCCCACCACCGTCGCCAGGTAAATAGGGTCTTTCCGGTGCGTCACGCACTCCACGTGGAATACCGGATACTCCCCTTCCAGCGAATAAAATCCCGTGTGATCGCCGAATGGGCCCTCGGTCCGCATCTCGTTCAGATTCACGTATCCTTCCAGCACAATCTCCGCATTCGCCGGCACGTCCAAATCGTTCGTCTCGCACTTCACTAGCTCCACCGGCTCTCGGCGCAAAAATCCGCTGAACATCATTTCATCCAGGTCTGGAGGTATCGGTAAAATACCGCCGAGCGTCGTCGCCGGGTCCGCGCCGATCGCCACGCTGACCGGAATCCGGCCCTCGGGATTCTTTGCCCGCGCCCGCCGGAAATGTTCCGCACCGTGTTTCTGCGTCTGCCAATGCATTCCGGTCGTGCGCTCGTCGTAAATCTGCATCCGGTACATCCCCACATTCCGCTTCCCTGTTTCCGGATTTCGCGTGAACACCAGCGGAAACGTGATAAACCTTCCGCCATCCTGCGGCCAGCACTTCAATATTGGAAAATCAAACAAATTGACGTCGTTGCCCTGGTGCACCACCTCTTTGCACCGCCCATCCTTCACATTCTTGGGCATGAACGACCCCAGCTCCGCCAGCTTCGGCAGCATCTTTAATTTGTCGAACAGCCCCTGCGGCGTCTGCATATCCAAAAATCCGCGGATCCGCCCCGCCACCTCATCCAACTCTTCCACCTCAAACGCTAACTCCATCCGCCGCACGCTTCCAAACGCATTGATCAGCAGCGGATACCGCGAACCCTTCGGCTTCTCAAACAGCAGCGCCATCCCGCCCGGCATCCCGTTCGGCCCCGCCATCGCCTGCGCCCGCTGCACCACTTCCGTAATTTCCAGTACCGGATCCACCTCCGCCTTCACCCGGCGCAGCTCGCCCTCCTTCTCCAGTCGCCTCACAAACTCCCGCAAATCCGTGTATCCCACTTCTTCCTCCAAAAATCCCGCCCAGCCGTCAACAATTTGTTTGTTGTAGAGGCCGCTGGCTATGTCTTTGAAGCTTCTCCACCTTCGCCCATCCGCTCCGTCGATGGCCCCTGACTCAATATCTTCTCGGCATCTCCGGCATCTTTCTCGCGCACGATCAGTTTGATCCCGCCCAGTGCGCTCGACCACAGCCAGTCCATCCGGACGACATTGTCGTCCTGCAGATAGCACTCAATTCCCGCATCCTCCAGAACGCTCTTCTCCACAAATGCCGCCGGCATATCCCGATACCTGCGCAGTATCACCGGACGATCTGCTTCCGATGCTTCTCCCGACCGTTGCTGCGCGACCGATTCCGCTTCTAGTTTCTCCACCAGCAGTTCGCGCGCTGACCTCAAATCCTTGGCCCGGACCAGAAGTTGAGTTTCCTTCTGGCTTTTGGTATCGGCTGGTTCGCCGTCCCCGGACCGCTCCTCTTCGAAAAAATATGCCTTGATTCCCATGCCTGCGAGAAAATCCCGGACGAGTCCCGCGGAATTGCGGTCTGCATAAGTTCCCAGCCGGTTCAGGATTTCTCATCCACGATCGGCTTGGCTACCCGAGGCTGCGGCTTCCACTCCAATCCGCGCCTCTTCAACTCTTCACTGAAGGCGGCGCGCGCCCACTCCGTCAACGACGCGGGATCTGCCCCAACCTTTCGCAATTCCAACTCGCTCATCGCCGCATATCTGGTGGCCAGACGCTCTCGTTCCTGCTCCGGATCGATCTTCGTCATTGTTCGGTGGCCCTCGCCGCGCCAATCATACTCTGATTTCCGCGACTTCAAGGTCCAGGCAAATTCATGCCCTTACTACTCGCAATCCCAATTCGCTCTCAAACGGATCGAAATCCCGGTCCCGGTGCAGCAACTCATGCCCCTCACGCAGGCAGAACGTCGCAATCCAGCAATCAATCGTCTTTCGAACAGTAAACCCCTTTGCCCTCAGTCTCCGATAGTTCGTCGCAGTTTCGACAGCCATCTCCGTGCCCCCTGTCGGGAAAACTGAAAACTCCAGCAACTGCGTCTTAACCTCCTCGAACTCTCTTTCGCTATGGAGACCCTGCAATACCTCGCAGAAAATAAGGTCCGTCAGGCCGATCTCCTCTCGCCCGATGCGAGCCTCAAGTAGTCGTGTCTCTTCGTTACTTTTCCCGCTAACGTAATCCACCCAGACGGTTGAATCCACAATGATCATCTTCCTTCACCGTCAGAATCGGCTCTGCCGCGATTCATCGAGGTTGCCTTCCCACTTCACCTTTCCCCGGAATCGCCGGATGCCCTCCTGCCGCTTCAAACGGACGAGCATCCGCAAGCCCGCCTCTACCGTCTCCCGCTTGGTCTTGGTGTTGGCGCTGCGCATCGCTTCCTTCATCAATTTGTCGTCAATCTCAATGTTTGTCCGCATTGTCCACCTCAATGTGTATAATATCACGTTTTATGTGTATCGAACCGGGAGACGATGCGGCCTCCGTCCCTCCCCGGTCGATTCCACAATCGTATCCTCGAATTGAAACGCGCTGCTAACGCTGGCGTAACACACAGCACATAAACTCGCCGTTGTGTGAGCGTGTTCCTGGAGCTGATCCGACCCTCGCAGCTCTTGCGTTGGAAAAATCCACAATCTAGGAGACACGACAAATGATTAAGAAACTCCGGCTGCTCTTTTTCCTGGCGGCCCTGCTCGGAACACTTCCCGCTCGGATGATTGCTAAGCCCAACGATGCGGAAGATTTACTCCACCGCATCAAACACGTCTTTGTGATTGTTCTGGAAAACGAAGGCTTTGACGTTACCTTTGGCCCAAACTCCAAAGCCCCTTTTCTTTCCCAGACGCTCACCTCGCAGGGCGTGCTCCTGAATCAATACTACGGCACCGGCCACGTCAGCTTGGATAATTACATCGCGATGCTCAGCGGCCAAGCCGCCACACCGCAGACTCGCAACGACTGCCAGGTCTTCCAGGATTTCGCTTTGACCGGCATAACCTCCGATGGTCAGGCCATCGGCTCAGGCTGCGTCTACCCGGCCTCCATCAAGACCCTTCCTGACCAGTTGAACGCTGTTGGCAAGACTTGGCGCGCCTATGCGGAGGACATGGGCAATGATCCCAACCGCGAAGCGGCCACCTGCGGCCATCCTGCGCTCAACACCGCCGATCTGACCCAAGCTTCCGAGGCTCCCTCGGCCGCCGTTCCCCTCGGCGACCAATATGCTTCCCGCCACAATCCCTTCATCTATTTCCATTCCATCATCGACTCGCCCGATTGCGAGACTCACGTCGTCAGCCTCAACCTTTTGCCTCAGGATCTCCTTCGCGAGGCCACTACCCCCAACTTTGTTTTCATTACTCCTAATCTCTGCAACGATGGTCACGACGCTCCCTGCAAAAACGGCCAGCCAGGCGGCCTCGTCTCCGCCGATGCCTTCCTGCAGAAATGGATCCCGATGATCACCAGTTCTCCTGCTTACCAGCGCGACGGCCTCATCGTGATTAACTTTGACGAGGGCGGACTCACCGTCCAGCCAACCTCCGCGGGTATTTCCATCTTTGCCCCGGGACTCTTCTGCTGCAACGAGCAACCCGGCCCCAACTTGGCTCCCTTCCCGCAAACCACGAACATCACTCCCACGGTTAGCTTGAGTTTCCAAAGCTACGGCGGCGATCGCACCGGCGCCGTCCTGCTCTCCCCGCTCCTGGAACCCGGCACAGTTTCCTTCACTCCTTTCAACCACTACTCCTTCTTGAAATCAATGGAGGACATCTTTGACACGGATAGCTATCTCGGATACGCGGGAGCGCCCGGCCTTGTGGGCTTCTTCGGCTGCGTGAGCTCCGACATACAAACCAAGGGCCCTCATCAATCCCAGGGTTGCGGGCTTCGTTAGACAACTACCACAGGTGGCCTACCGTTTGCGGTTTATGCCCGCCTTGCTTGCCGCTGGCAGGCGAGGGCGGGCCACCTCCTTTTTAGTCATGGGTAGTGGCCGATCGAACTCGCACAATATCAGCCCCCAACTGCAGGCGCAGATCGTCTCGTTCTCAGCACGCAGGCGTTTCGATGTGACACAAACAGTCTCAGACTGACCATAAATGTTGTAAGCGGGTCGCCGCTTCCATTTGAAATGAGTTTCATGAGGTTTTAAGTATCGACGTCACAAGGGTTTACTGACGCCATCACACATGGACCTCATCTCGAGCATCGGTTGCAATTGGCCTCACAATTGCACCTCTCCTTGCGGAGGGAGCCGATTTTTTGCGCGTCATCCGTGCGCGCACCTTCCATGTCCCTGGATACAAGTCGTCAGTCCCCGGCTGCAGAAAACATGACCGTAAGAAGGAGAACTGGAACCCTAAGCGCGCCAGTGGATTGTTTCACCAGGCTGCGGCAACGGCTCACCAACCCCACATGCTGAAGGCGCTCCATATGATTCGACTCGATTATCTCTCTTGCGTTTTGACGGTCTTGGCCACTGTCCTCATTGGCAAAAAGCTCTGGCAAGGTTGGGTTGTCGCTGCCCTTAATAGCGCAGTCGTCTGTGTCATCGGCGTCCGCACCGCCCAGTTCGGTTTCGTGCCCGCCAATCTTCTTTGCATCGCCCTTTACACAACCAATCTCGTCAACTGGCGTCCCAAGAAGCAAGATCACTAGTTCTCCACCACGCGCACTGCGATTTGGCACGATTCCAGGATGGCTGGCGAACCGTATTCACCCGCCAGTCGGTCTCTCCGGCCCCTTTAGCATCCGCATTTGCAGAAAACAACAGACGTGGGAGTAGGGCCACTCCTCATGGTTCCCCGCTAGTAGTATCCTGTTGGTAGTCGTATGAACCGCATCTACCTCGATCACAACGCCACTACGCCCGTCGATCCGGCTGTCCTCGACGCCATGCTTCCCTACTTCTCGTCCGACTTTGGCAACGCCTCTTCCATCCATACATTCGGCCAGCGCGCCCGCGCCGCCGTTGAAACCGCGCGTGAACAAGTGGCCGCGCTCCTAAACGCTCGCCCCCAGGAAATTATCTTTACCAGCGGCGGCACCGAATCCGACAACCACGCCATCTTCGGCGTGGCACGGGCACTCCTGCCTGCCCTGAGCGAAGTCGAAGGGCCTGTTCGCCCCGGCACGCATATCATCACCACCACCATCGAACACGAAGCCGTCCTCAACGCCTGCCAAGCCCTCGAAAAGCAGGGTATCGCCGTCGCCTATCTCCCCGTCAACCGCGAAGGCCTCATCAATCTGGACGAACTCCGCCGCGTCCTTCGCCCTGAGACCGTTCTCATCACCGTGATGCATGCCAACAACGAACTCGGCACCATCCAGCCGCTCGCTGAAATCGGCCGCATCGCCGCCGAAGCTGACGTCTACTTCCACACCGACGCGGTGCAATCCGCCGGAAAAATTCCCGTCGACGTCAACGCCCTGAAACTCGATCTTCTCTCCATTTCGGGCCATAAGTTCTACGCGCCCAAAGGCATTGGCGCTATCTTCATCAAGAGCGGCACGCGACTCCGCCAGCTTCTCTACGGTGGCCATCACCAGCGCGGCTTCCGCCCCGGCACTGAAAATGTCGCGGGCATCGTCGGCCTCGGCAAAGCCGCCGAACTCGGCCACATCTTTCTCGAAAAAGACTCCGCGCGCATCTCCCGCCTCCGCGACACTCTCGAACAAGGCATCCTCGCACGCGTCCCCGATTCCCACGTCAACTCGGCCAATGTTCCGCGCACACCCAACACCACCAACATCCTTTTTCCCGGACTCGAAGGTGAGGCCCTGGTCATCGCTCTCGATCTCAAAGGCCTAGCCTGCTCCACCGGAGCCGCCTGCTCTTCCGGCGCCGTTGAACCCTCGCACGTTCTCACCGCCATCGGTCTGCCGGCTTCCGAAGCTCGCGCCAGCATCCGCTTCAGCCTCGGCCGCAACACCACCGAATCCGAAATCTCCTCCGCCCTGAAAATCGTCCCAGCCGCCGTAGCCCAACTCCGCAAGCTCTCTCCCACCTACCAAAAGTCCGCCGCAATTTCCTGATCCCCCCTACCTCTGTGCTCTCTGCCTGCCCTGAGCCAAGCCGAAGGGTGCTCTTCCCTCTAGTGCCTGGCGTTTACCCGACCCGGCCGGGACGTTAAATCCCTCTTCCTCTCAGCACAAATTCACCAAAAACGCTAAACTAGAAGCGGCATGTCCACGCAGCTCCAACTCGACCCTCTCCCCGCGGCCCCTGCCGCTGAAACCGCGCCCGGTCTGGTCGCCGTAGCCATGTCTGGTGGTGTCGACTCTTCCACGGTCGCCGCCGTCCTCCTGCAGCAGAATCGCCCCATCGTCGGCCTCACCATGCAGCTTTGGAATCAGCGCCGCCTCCCCGAACTCCAGGGTGACGGCCCCGCGCAGCATCGCTGCTGCTCTCTTGACGACGTCTACGACGCCAAGCGCGTCGCGCAGCACTTGAATTTTCCCCATTACGTCGTCAACTTCGAAGAACAGTTCGAAGCACGCGTCGTGCGTCCCTTCGTCGAGCAGTATCTTTCCGGCCGCACGCCGATCGCCTGCACCAACTGCAACACCGACGTAAAGTTCGAGCCGCTTCTGCGCATGGCTCGCCAGATCGGAGCCGAGCGACTCGCCACCGGTCACTACGCCCGCATCCGCAAAAACGAAACCACCGGACGCTTCGAACTCCTTCGCGCCCGCGATGATTCCAAGGATCAGTCCTATTTTTTGTGGGGATTGACGCAGGAACAACTCTCGCGCAGCGACTTTCCTCTCGGTGAACTGACCAAGGAGGAAGTGCGCAACGTCGCGCGTACTGCCAAACTTCCCGTCGCTGAAAAACCGGAGAGCATGGAACTCTGCTTCGTGCCCAACGGCAATTACGTCCAGTTCATCCATGCGTATTCCCGCGCGGAAGGCATCGCCGTGAATAATCAGGAAGGCGACATCGTCACCGAAGACGGCGCCGTCATCGGCCGCCACAACGGCGTGCACAATTACACGGTAGGCCAGCGCAAAGGCCTCGGCTTCGCCGCCGGCAAGCCCGTCTACGTCCTCTCGATTGACACGCAAAATAATCGCATCGTTGTCGGCGATGACGACGCTCTGCGCGCCACCGCCTTTGAAATCGAAAATGTAAATTGGATTTCCATCGATAAGCCCGAAGCGCCAATCCGCGGTCAAGCCAAGATTCGCCACAAGCACGACCCCGCCCCTGCCATCATCGAAGCGCTCCCGAACAATCGCGCCCGCATCACCTTCGAAACTCCGCAGCGCGCCATCACCCCAGGCCAGGCCGCCGTCTTCTACAACCACGACACCGTCCTAGCCGGCGGCTGGATCAAGTAAGTCTTGGTAGCGCCGCCATCCTGGCGGCCAGCCACGCCGGCAAGATGCCGGCGCTACCAAGCCATCCGCATCAAGCCAGAATCAGTTCCAGTGCTGCGAATGGCCTCCGCCAACCCCGGTGCCACTCGCGGCCTCCTCTCCAACATCTTCGCTGCCCTTCGCAAATCCTCCGGCCGATCCAGATCAAAATCCTGCCGCAACAATTTCACCCGCAACTTCGCTCTCACAACTACCTTCAACGTCAACGCCAGCACCCGCTCCGTGCTCCACGGAATCCTCCGGAAAATCTCCGGCACCATCTTCCTAATCCCCAACAAATAATACCCGCCATCTTCCGCCGGCCCGATCACCACGTCGCTCACCCTCAACTCCGTAAACGCCCGCCGCACCCTCTCCGCTCCCATCCACGGTGTATCCGTGCCAATCACCACCACCTCGCGATAACCCATTGCGAAACACTTGCGAAACGCATTCTCCATCCGCGCCCCAAGCTCCGCCCCTCGCTGCGGCAATACTCGTACGCCCGCGCCGCTTCCATGCTTTTTCACCAGCTTGCGAAAATAACCCGTGCCGCCAGCCGCAAAAACAAACACATCACAGCCGCGCATCTTCTTCGCGAGCCGCAGCGTGTCCACAATACACGCCTCATGCAACGCCGCGGCAACCTCCGCGGACACTGCGGCCAGCAATCGCGTCTTCACTTTTCCTGGTTTGGGAGTTTTTGCAAATACAAGGAGGGCGCGCGAACCGCTCATGGAAGGAAGCTCAACTCATGCGAGCGCAAAGCGATTCCGTGAAAACATTCGAACTTCAGATGAACAGCTCGTCTTCCTGCTCCACCGACGGTTCCCTCCCCGGAGGCGCAGCCCGCCGCGAGCGGAGCACGTCGAGCCCAATCTTGATTCCCTGCACGATCGCGGAAGCCTTCTGCACCGGCGCCCAGAAACTCCGCCGCACCTGCGTACCCGCGTCTTCCACGGCTTCGAGCGTACCAGTCAAAATGCGGTCCACGGCCACCAACTGCCCACGCAACCGGTCCGAAGCTTCCGTCGCGATCTTGTCGAATTTCTGCGCTTGCGAACGCGTCATGTAAACGATGTGCGCCGCGTCTTCCACCAGCGCGGAAATTTTCGGCTGCGTATCGTCCAACAGAATCTGCGTGCGCGTCAGGATCGGCCCCACGCGCGAGTGCATGTCTACCATCATCCTGTTCACGGATTCGGTGGTCTTCTTCAGTTGCAGGAACAACACGATCAGGATGGTCGTCTGGACCAGTAGTGCGATCGCCGCCGCAAGAATAAAAACCTGCATCGTTATTTGCATACACACCCGACCCTCTCCGCAACCTCAGCGGAAAAACGCAAGCCACCCAAACAAATCCTCAGGACTTCGATTCGCGAAGAAACGCCTCGCGTCCCGCATCCACCGCCGCGGACAGCGATTCCCGCTTCTTCGAGGCAACGTCCTTGCCGCGCTCAATCAATTCGTCGGCGCGCTCCCGGAGCTCTTTCGCCTTTTTCTGAGCAAATTCGCGCCCGTCATCCGCTCGTTTCGCCAGATACTCGCGCGTGTCTTCGCCGGATTTCGGCGCGAAAAGGACGCCCATCAACGCGCCCACTCCGAGTCCCACCAGAAAGTAACTAACCTTGGATCCTACGTTGTCAGCCATAAAAGCCTCCACGCAATGAACGTAGCACACGCATGTGAACGCCGCAATATAGCCTAACCCCTACTCCCGCCAAATACCGGTTAGGGCGTATCTTGGTGCAGCGACAAATGTTGCACAATTTTCTCCGCCGTCTTTCGCGGCAGCATCCGGCTCAACTCCTCCGCGCTGGCCTTCTTTAGATTCTCCACGCTGCCGTAACGCCACGCTGCCGTACCGCTGCAGCAATCTTTGTGAGGTTCGCGGGCCAATCCCCGGGATATCCAGCAGCGCGGTATGCGTTTGGCGAGCGCCGCGCCGCTGGCGGTGAAAGCCAACCGCAAAACGGTGTGTCTCGTCGCGGATCTGTTGAATCAAGTGCAGCACGGGCGAGTGCCGGTCTAGGATCACCGGCTCATCTTCCTGCCCCAACACATACAAGATCTCTTCTTTCTTCGCGATGCTGGCCATCGGCTGATTAATGATCTGAAGCGACTCCAGCGCATGTGCCGCTGCGTGCAACTGCCCCAGTCCACCATCAATCAGGATCAGGCCGGGCAACGCTTTTTTCTCTTCCTGCAGCCGCCTGTATCGCCGCACCACTGCCTCGTACATGCTGGCAAAATCGTCGTTCTGCGCGCGCGCCCGTCCTCCGGGCGCTTCGTCGCCGCGAATGATGAACTTCCGGTAATCCGATTTCTTCATCCGCCCGTTTTCCCAAACAACCATCGACGCAACCGTATCAGTCCCCTGAATGTGCGAAATGTCGAAGCTCTCGATTCGCTTCGCCTCCTCGGGAAGATTCAAAGCGGACTGCAGCGCTTCTCCGATGGCTTTCGATGTCGGCTTCAGTACGCGGAACCTCTGTTCGAAAATATGCTTGGCGTTATTTTCCGCAAGATCGAGAAATGCGCGCTTGCTGCCGCGCTGCGGCGTGAAAATTTCCACCTTGTGGCCGGCGCGTTCGCTCAGCAATTCTCCCAACACTGCGTGATCCTCGAAATCGATGGGCACGTGAATCATCTTCGGCAGGTATTCCGCCTCAAGGTACAGCTGCTTCAAGAGCGAAGGCACGAATTCGTGGGGATCGAACTCCTCCAGGTCCTCCCAGAAAAATTCGCGGCGGTCCACCACGCGTCCGGCGCGCAGGTGAAACAGATTCGCCGCGACCAGCGGCGGCTCCGCGTAATAAGCCAGCACATCCGTATCATCGCCCTGCGCCGAGGCGATGCGCTGCCGCTCCTCGATGTCATCAAGTGTCTTCAAAAGGTCGCGGTAGGAAGCCGCCTCTTCAAATCGCTCGCCCTCTGCCGCCGCTAGCATGCGCTCCTCGATGCTCTTCATCAGGTCCTGCCGGCGGCCTTCCAGGAACATCCGGGTGTCGCGCACCGCCTCAGCAAAGCGCGCATCCGTGGTCAATCCCTCCGCGCATGGCCCCAGGCAGCGATGAATATAAAACTGCAGGCAAGGCCGGGGGTGAATTTTCGTAAGGTCCACGTAGCACGACGGCACAAGAAATCGCTTGTGGATGAAGTGCAGAATGCGCCGCGCCAGGCTAGCCGGAAAATACGGCCCGAAATAAAGCGAGCCATCTTTCTTCACACGCCGCGTGAAATAAACCCTCGGATATTTCTCGTAAAGCGTCAGCTTGATGTACGGGTAGGTCTTGTCGTCCCGCAGCATGACGTTGAACTTCGGCTTGTACTGCTTGATGAGATTGTTTTCGAGCGCCAGCGCTTCCCGCTCGTTTTCCACCAGAATCGTCTCAAGGTCGGCGATCTCTCTCGCCAGCGAACCCGTCTTGGCATCCACCCAGCGCGATTCCAGAAAATACGAACGCACGCGACTCCGCAGCGAGCGCGCCTTCCCGACGTACACGACCTTGCCCGCGGCATCCTTGAACAGATAGACGCCGGGCGATTCGGGGAGCGACGCTGCTTTTTCGCGGGGTTCCATGAAAGTGATGCGATGCGGCCGGGCCTTCCAGCCACCTCTTTCATCTTACGGTCAATTCGAGCGGAAAGAGAAACGCGTCCCCCGGCTCCAATGAGATTTTCCCGCCCAAATGCTATGCTGACCCTTCGGCGATGGTGCCCCCAGGCGGGCAACTCGTTTCGGAACAAATGGAATCCGAGGATACGGAGACTCAGAAGTGAGTTGCATGCAATCCCTGCGCAATCTGGCAAGCTTGACGATTTGCGTCGTCTCTCTCTGCCCCGCGCCCTTGCGGGCGCAGGATCCTCCAACGAGCGCGCCGCCTTCCAGCCAGCCGCAACCCAAGCCAAAGAAGAACGTGGATTCGGCGGTTAACTCGGCTCCCGACCAGCCGCAATGGGATCCGCTGCGCGCCGAAAAGGATCTCGAAGTCGGCAAGTATTACATGAAGAAGGGCGACGTCGACGCCGCCATCGACCGCTTTGAAGACGCAACGACTGCGAAACCCGGCTTCGCCATTCCGTTCCTCTATCTGGGCGAAGCCTACGAAAAGAAAGGCAAGAAAAAGCCCGCCGTGAAAGCCTACCAGCGCTACCTGGATCTCTATCCCCACGCCGAAGACGGCGACAAAATCCGCAAGAAAATCGAAAAACTCAACAAGGAAATCGACAAAGAGAAAAGCAAACTGTAGCGGCCAACCTTTGGAGTGCGGGAGCGAAGCTCCCGCTTTTGACCCTTCCACTCAACACCCAATCAACTTCGCCACCGCAAACTTCTCAAATCTCAACATCTGAATCAAAAATTTGGGAGTACCCGGCAAAAACAGCGCCCTACCTCGCCAAATGGTCCAGAAACTTTCTCGCCGCCCGGAAATGCTCGTAACGCTTTTCCTCCGCCCGAAATTCCGGCGAATGCGAAATCAGGCTGCACCCGGACCGCCGCGTCGGATGCTTCACATGCAGCATCTCGTGATACAGCACGTACTCCACTACAAATTGCGGCACGCCCGGCCGGTCCATCCGGCGATTCAGCACGATCTGGTTCGGCCCGGGATCATAGCAGCCAAATTGCCTTCGCCACGCGCGGGTGCTCCACGCAATGTGCGGCCGGTCAAGTTGTCTCGAAAAATACTTCTCGTTCAGCTGTTCAAAAAGCTCGGCTAGATCGTGATGCTCTCCCTGCGGAGAAACCTGCGCCGGGCGCACGCGCCTCCGCCGCAGATGATTGATCCGGCTGCGCGTCCGATCCGAGCGAGCATAGTCGAGGTAAGGCCGCACGAGCGAGCGCGAAGGCCGGCGGCGATACACCCGAGCCAACAAAAGCGCAGCAGCGCCTTCCAGCACCACCTGAGGCGCGCGCCGCAAGAGATCCGAGAAGCGCACGTAGAAAACGTCGCCCCGTCGCCGCAACGTGATCACCAAGCTGCTGTACGCGTAAAACTCCACATGGAAATGCGGCGGACGGCCTCCGCAGCCTATCCGCGTGAACATCCGTTGAAACAGCGCTTCTCCGCCTGAAACGTGGGACGTGACTTTGCCGCGCGGACTCAATGCTCGCGCCTCAATTCTTTCGCCGTACGGGCGGTGGCGCCGCCTTCTTCCTGGCCTTTTCGGCCTCCTTCAGCGCGTCCTCGGTGCCTTCCACGGCGTCGTCGAGATTATCCTTATAAACCTCCAGTTCGGGGCCGTTGACGGAATACTTTTTCAGAATTTCCAGGAAGTCTTTGGACTTCGCCGCCATCAGGTCAATGCCCTGCCGGATATTGTCCTGCTTCTCCAAACCGAGCTGAATCAGATCTGCGGCGTCGTCCACGCAGCCAATGTAGGAATTCATCAGATAGTTGAGCATTTCAGTGTGCTTGTCGGACGAGGGATGTTCGAGTTCATACTGGAATTTGGTGAGGCGATCTTCCGCGAAAGTCAGAAACAGCTTGATGCGGTCGTTGGTCGTCTCGGCATCGCGGATTTTGCCTGCCTCGACGGAAGAAAGGTAGTCCTTGTCGGCGCGTTGTGCGAATGTGCGGGCGGGAAACACGCTGCAAAGGCCCAACGCCGCGAAAACGATCGACGCCGGAAGCAAAAATCTTCGCTTCATGGTTTCGCCTCAGTCGCAGGAGGCACTTTCACCGGATCCTTGGTGCGCCGCGGAAACAGCAGATGGATCAAAGCATCATCCGTGTCGATCAAGTCTTTTCGCACGATTTCCAATGGCGGATGCACCTCTTCCGGCGCCACGAGCAACGTATCCTCCACTTCCCGGACGCCTTGCCGCACTTCCAGTTCCAACTGCCGGTATCCCCCTGGATGGCGATCCGCATCCGGCTCCTGTTTCCTCAGAAGCTCGAAAGCCTGCCGGACGTTGTCCCGGTACTTTTCGAAAATCAAGCCCACGGCAACGTAGTCGCCCGCTTTGCTCGCTTGCGTCGCCGCATCAAATTCCGCCGCGCCAAGCTTCTGCAGGGTTTTAATTTTGGCGCCGGCGTGGTTTTCCCGGTCAAAGTGTTCTTGCAGTTCCTTCAGTCTGTCCGTCACCGCAAACGCGCCAGCGCACGAAAGAAAAGCAGCAGCCATCATGACAACCAACCGGCCGCTCCGTCGGCGATGCCGGTCATTTCTTCTTCTCGGCCCGTTTTTCGAGGACATGAATCCGCTGGTTCGCCTGCCAGACCTGGTCCGGATGCTGGTTCTGGTCCAGGTCCAGAAATTTCCGATAAGCGTCCAGGGCGGGTTGAACCTGATTGAGTTTATCGTAACAAAGCGCGCGAATAAACCACACGCCGGCGCCCGGCTTTTCCATCTTTTCCACCACGTCGTACCCCGCCAATGCCGCCGAGTAATTTCCGCCCAGATAAAACGTGGACGTCAGGTCCTTCCAATAAACGACGTTGCTCTTGTCCAGCTGAATCGCAACCTTCAATTCGCGCTCGGCATCGGCAAATTCGCGTTTCTGCAGATACAGCCGCCCCAGCCCGCCGTGGAGTTGCGCATCCCGCGGCGCAAGCGCAATCGCCTGCTTCAAAGTGGCGATGGCTTCCTCCAATTTGTTCTGCCCGATAAGGATATCGGCGCGAAGGCGAAGCGCGTCAAGCGTCGGCACCTGCCCGCTTCCCGACTTCTCCGTTTCCGCCAGCGCTTCGTCAAACTGCTTGTTCGCGACAAGAAGCTGCACGAACCGCGCCCGCATCGTGGAGTCTTGAGGTTCGGCAGCGAGGTAATTCCGGTAAGCCTCGACCGTTTCCGGCTTGCCCTGCGCATCGAGGCTTAGTGCCAACCCTCGCAGCGCCACCGCGGACTTCGGCTGCCGCTCGAGCACCGTCCGAAACTTTTTTTCAGCGTCCCCCGGCTTTTTCAGTTGCAGGTACACTCCGCCCAAATGAATCAAGGCCTCAGTGTCACCAGCGTCCAGATGTGAAGCGGACTCGAAAGATTCGGCTGCTCCAGCGAGATCTCCGGAACGTTCCAGAGCGACTCCCAAAAGAAAACGCGGCCGGCTCTGGCTGGGCAACTGTTCCACGGCTTTGCGCAGCGGCGCCGCGGCCGCCGCGGGATCTTTCTCCAGAAGCAAAATGCCAAGATTGAGTTGCGCTTCCGCCATCTTCGGATCCAGCGCGACGCAGCGCTCGTATTCGGCGCGAGCCTCCTCCGCGCGATTGAGCCCCGTGTATGCGTAAGCGAGCTGGAAATGCGCGAACGCCACGTCCGGTTTTTCGGCAATAAATTTCTGCAATGGCGCGATGGCCGCCTCGAAATTATTTTTGTCGAGCGCCGCCTGCGCCTCGTCGAGCAGGTCGTTCAACGGGTTCTGAACTTTTTGCGCTTTGGCCTGAGCAGACTTACTGGGTGGATTCTGTGCTTGCTGGAAATTCGTAGCAGGAAAGGCAGACGGCATAAGTGCGGAAAGCGAGAAGAGAAAGGCGAGTGGCATCCTTCGCTGCAAATGTTTCCGCATCACGGCTCCCGCGAAGTAGGCTTGCCACTTTCACCGCGCGCACTCGCCACGCCATCGCCGGACACGACGCCATTGCCCGGACGCTTCGCGGCACCGTTCCCATTCGCAAGAGCCTTCGCCAGAAACCGCCCGGTGTGCGATTGCGGATTGCGCGCCACCTGCTCCGGCGTTCCCGTTGCAATGATCTTGCCGCCCTGGTCGCCGCCTTCCGGCCCCATATCAATCAACCAGTCAGCGGACTTAATCACATCCAGATTGTGCTCGATCACCAGCAGGGACGCGCCAGACTCAAGCAGCCTGCGGAACGCGCCCAGCAATTTCGCGATGTCGTCAAAGTGCAGCCCGGTTGTGGGCTCATCGAGAATATAAAGGATCCCTTGATTCTCGGAACGAGTGAGATGCGCCGCCAGCTTCAATCGCTGCGCTTCCCCGCCGGAGAGCGTCGTAGCCGACTGCCCCAACCGCAGGTAGCCAAGGCCGATTTCATTGAGCACTCTCAGCTTCGAAACAACTTTCGGCACATTCACAAAAAACGCCAGCGCCTCGCGCACGGTCATGTCCAGCACATCGTGCACGTTTTTCCCATGGTAGCGCACTTCCAGAATGCTCGATTTGAACCGCTGCCCCCGGCACTCCTCGCAAATCAATTCCACGTCGGCGAGAAATTGCATCTCCACAGTCACCGTGCCATCGCCCTGGCACGTCTCGCAGCGCCCGCCCGGCACGTTAAACGAAAAATGCCCCGCCGCATACCCGCGCCGCTTGGCATCGGGCGTCTCCGCAAAAACATCACGGATGGCGTCGAACGCCTTCATATACGTAGCCGGATTGGACCGCGGCGTCCGCCCCACTGGAGATTGATCCACGATGATCACTTCCTTGATCTGATCGTCGCCGTCGAGCCGGTCACAAAATTCCTTGATGCTCGCTGTGTTGCGCTTGGCCAGCAGCGCGCGGTAGAGCACGTTGTGCACCAGTGTCGATTTTCCAGAACCGCTCACTCCAGTAACGACAGTCAACGTGCCCAGTGGAAGCATCAAATCCACATTCTGAAGGTTATGCAGCGTGGCTCCATAAAGTCGCAGGAATTTCCCCGTCGGCTTGTGGCGCGTGGCCGGAACGGGAATGCGCGATTCCCCGCTGAGATATTTCCCCGTGATGGATTTCGGATCCTTCAGTATTTCTTCGTAGGTTCCGGAAAAAAGCAGCTTGCCTCCAAGCTCGCCCGCTCCCGGCCCGAGATCGATCACCCGGTCCGCCGCCTGAATCGTGTCCGGATCGTGCTCCACCACCAGAACCGTGTTGCCGAGATCCCGCAACGATTTCAGAATGTCAATCAATCGCTGCGTGTCGCGCGGGTGCAGTCCAATCGAAGGTTCATCAAGGACGTACATCGCGCCCACCAGATGCGAGCCCAGCGACGTCGCAAGTTGGATCCGCTGCGATTCTCCGCCGGAAAGCGTCGACGTAAGTCTGTCGAGCGTCAGGTAATCGAGCCCAACTTCATCCAGAAATTGCAGCCGGGTGCGGATCTCTTCCAGGATTTTGTCTGCAATCTTGCTCTGCGCCTCGGTCAGCTTCAACTCCGCAAAAAACACCCGCGCGTCTTTTACGGTCAGCTTGCAAAGGTCGGTGATCGATTGCCCGGTAATCCGCACGGCCCGCGCTTCCGCGCGCAGCCGCGTTCCGTCGCACTCCGGGCAGGTCGCGTACCCGCGATACCTGCTCAAAAACACCCGCACGTGCAGCTTGTATTTCTTCCGCTCTAGCCAGGTGAAAAATCCCTTCACGCCTTCGAAATCATTTTCCTTATCGCCCTCCAGAATCAGGCGCCGCTGCTCCGCCGTAAGCTGCCGCCACGCCACGTTCGTTGGCACGCCGCGGCCCTTCGCCCACTTCTTCGCGTCCTGCAGAAGCACGCGATACTTCGGCTTGGTCCACGGCTCGATCGCGCCATCATCCAGCGATTTGCTGGGGTCCGGCACCACCAGGTTCAAATCAAAATCAATCGTGTTGCCAAATCCCTGGCAGCGCGGGCACGCGCCGTACGGATTGTTGAACGAAAACAGCCGCGGCTCCGGCTCCTGATACAGCGTGGCGTCAATTTTGCATTCGAAGCGCTCGTTGAACGTCAACCGCTCGGCGACGCCCCCCGCGCCATTGGTCACGAACTCCAGGATGGCCTCGCCGCCCTCGCGATAGCAAATTTCGAGTGAGTCCACCAGCCGCGAGCGCGATTCCGGGTTCACCGCCAGGCGATCCACCAGCACCCAAACGGGTTTCGCAAAATTCACATCCAGCAACGTTTCCGGCGAAGAAAATTCATGAACGCGCCCGTCCTGGTACAACCGGTTGAAACCCCGCTTCTGCAACTCGGCAAGGATTAACCGGAGCGCTTCTTGCGACAGGGGCGCGGGCTTCTTTCGCGATGCCCGCTTTCCCGCACCGCCCGGCTCGGCCGTGGGCGTGCGCAATAAGTACAACACATAGAACCGCCGCCCTGGTTGCAGCGCCAGCACCCGGTTGGCAATCTCGTCCGGCGAATCGCGCCGCACTTCGCTTCCACACTTGATGCAAAAAGTCTGCCCGCAGCGAGCAAACAGCAGCCGCAGGTAATCATAAATTTCGGTGGAAGTGGCTACCGTCGAGCGCGGGTTGCGCGTCGAGTTCTTCTGGCGAATGGCCACCGCCGGGGCGATGCCGGAAATCTCGTCCACATCCGGCTTTTCCATGCGCTCCAAAAACTGCCGCGCATACGCCGAAAGCGACTCCACATACCGGCGCTGGCCTTCCGCGTACACCGTATCAAACGCCAGCGAAGACTTGCCCGACCCGCTCACACCCGTAACCACCGTCAGCGCGTTGTGCGGTATATCCACGCTCACATTCTTCAGGTTGTGCACACGCGCCCCGCGGATGCGCAAAACCTCTTGCTGTTCGAGCATGGGGGTTATGGTTTCGGTTGTGGCCAAAAGGGAAGCCCAGACAGCGCGCTTTCCGCACACTGCCTAAACTTCAAAGTATACGACTCCGTTGGAACGCGGGCAAATCGAGATCTACCCAAAAACAGCGGCGGATTACTGCTGCTGCAGCTTGATGCTTCCGATGCCGCCGTTGACCGAGAGATGAATGGTGGTGGGCGATTTGCCGTATGCCGCATTCACATATTGCCCGTCTTCTTCTTTCAGGCCGTGCGTATCAATTGATCCCAGTCCGCCGTGAATAATCGCCACCACGCCCACATCCTTCGGCAAGCGAATCGTCGCTTCACCCACGCCGCCTTGAATCTCCGCTTCTAGATCCTTGGCCCGCTCGCCGGAGAGATCCACATCCGCCTGCCCCGCGCCAATATTCAACTCCAACCGCGTCAGGTCCACCTTCGCGAAGCGAAGAACCCCGCGGCCTGCTCCAATATCAATCTCCAGATCGAGCGGAATCGAATCGTTCACCTTCAGATTCCAGGTGTTGTCGGAATTCGTCACCAGCGTCCCGCCGCCCTCCTGATCAATGCTCAATTCTCCTGCGCCGTTGTGAACGGAGTATTCAATTTTCGGCGCGCCCCACGAGCTTCCAAAAGAAAAATCGGCGCTCAACAATGACTCCGCGCCACCGCTCATCGCTAAGTCTCCCGCAGGCATCTTCACCGACATGCGCACGGACTTGGCATCTTTCTTGTCAATCGATTCCACCCTGTGCGACTTCATCGTGGAGTGGCTTGGCCACTCACGCGAAGCAAAGGTGTGGCCTCGCCAGATCAGGCCGAACAGCACCACCAAAAAAAGAACTGTTCCCAGCATGGTTCCGATCGGAAACGCAGACGGTGCCTCCGGATTGCGCAGCCGGTGCGAGCGGTCCCAGAACATCCCCGCCCCCGCAAAAATGAGAATCAGCGGCCAGTACTTCCCCACCACCGGCCAGGGATCAAAATTCGGCAGCTCGCGCGAAAGCAGAATCAGCCCGCCAAATGCAATCAGCAGTAGCGGAAAAACAATCGAACCGCTTCGGACACCGCGATTCTGTGCCATAACCGACCTCTATACCAATAATTACGCAAATCTCGCAGAAATGTTCCACTCTTACTTTGGAATGCGGGAGCGAAGCTCCCGCTTTTGCCACCCGAACCTCACCACCCCACCAACCGTCTTTTGTGGCGGCCGCCTTCCGCTTGCCCGCCCTGCCTGCGGCAGGCAGGCGCAGGAGGGAGGTAGGCGCATCACTGCCGGCATCGTATGTCCGCCCCGGCAGAAGGTCAATTCACAAGTTCCATAATCCCTGTGCTAAAGTTCGCTAAAGCGCCCGAGGAACGGCAGACATGGCAAAGTTTGAACGCATCATCTTGATTGTGCTCGACAGCGTAGGCATCGGCCCGCTGCCCGACGCCGCCGACTACGGCGACACCGGCCGCACCACGCTCGGCCACATCGCCGAATATCGAGCGCTGCAAATTCCCACCCTCGTCGAACTCGGCCTCGCGAATATCGCTCCGCTCAAGAATCTTTCCCCCACCAACGCGCCCAAAGCCTCCTACGGCAAGGGCGCAACGCATTCCCCCGGTAAGGACACCACCACGGGACACTGGGAAATGGCCGGCGTCTGGCTCGATCAGGCCTTTCCCGTTTACCACCACGGTTTTCCGCCGGAAATTATCGAGCCATTCGAAAAACAGATCGGCCGCAAAACGCTCGGCAACAAGCCCGCCTCCGGCACGGAAATCCTGAAGGAACTTGGCGAAGAACACGTTCGCACTGGCAAACCCATCGTGTACACCTCCGGTGACAGCGTTTTTCAGATCGCCGCCCACGAAAACGTCATACCCGTTCCCGAGCTCTACCGCATGTGCGAAATCGCGCGAAAACTTCTCGACGGCAAGCACCGCGTGGGCCGCGTAATCGCCAGGCCTTTCGAAGGCACGGCTGGCCATTTCACCCGCACCTCGAGACGCCACGACTACGCCGTCGATCCTCCCAAGCCAATGCTCATGGACGCGCTCGCCGAAAAGAAAATCCCCGTCTTCGGCATCGGAAAGATCCACGACATCTACAACGGACGGGGTGTGGAAGACTACGTCACCACCAAATCAAACACCGACGGCATGGAGAAATTGACTGCCGCCGCGCGAGAACGACGCAACGGGCTAATCTTCTGCAATCTGGTGGATTTCGATATGCTCTACGGCCATCGCAAAGACCTCGAAGGCTTCGCCCGCTCGCTCGAGGAGTTTGATGCGCAACTCGCGCCCTACCTGAAATTATTGGGTGCGAGGGATCTCCTGATCATCACCGCCGACCACGGTTGCGACCCCGACCCTCGCTGGGAAACGACTGATCATTCCCGCGAATACGTTCCCATCCTGGCGTACACCCCCGCACAAAAAGCTGGCGCAAATCTCGCCACGCGCGCAACTCTAGCCGACATGGGCCAAACCATCGCCCAAAATTTCGGCATAGCGATTCCCCACGGCACTAGCTTTCTGCCGGCGTTGTCGTAGAAATGTCGTAGATTATTACTTCCCGGAAGCCCCGCTGCTCGCCGTCGGCGCGTAATACCCGTTCCTCGTCCGCGCCACCAGTTTCCCTCTCCCCCGCGGAGGGATCACGTCCACATGCACGGTTCGAAACGTCCCATCCTTTGCCCCATTCGACGGATAATACGCCAGCGTGTACTGGTGCCGGATATCGTGCGCCACCTGCTCGCAAATCACCCGCACGTCGTCCACGTTCTCCGGGAAAAATGCCAGCCCGCCTGAAGCCTGGGCAATTTCCGTCAGCGCTTTCTTGGCGTTTTTCGCGCTGCGCTTGTTTTCCTGGCCCAGCAAGCCGATCGTATAAATCACCGTCGACGTCTTCTGAATTTCCCGCAGCGTCTTTTCCAGGGAATTCCGGCTGGTGTTGTCTTCACCGTCCGTGACGATCAGCAGCACCTTCTTTTCTTTCACGCCCTTCTTCAAGTGATCCAGCGACCCGATGATGGCGTCGTAGAGCGCCGTGCTGCCCCGCGAATCAATGCGCTCCAGAGCTTCCTTCAGCTCTGGAATGCTGCTCGTAAAATCCTTGTCGAGGTCCAGGTAAAAATCATCGTTGAAATTGACCACGAACGCTTCGTCCTGCGGGTTGCTGCTCTGCACCAGCGTCAGCGCCGCCTCGTTCACCCGTGGGCGCTTGTCGCGCATGCTTCCGCTGTTGTCAATCACCAGTCCCATGCTGACGGGAATGTCCTCGCGCTTGAAGATGGAAAGTTTCTGCTCCACCTTGTCTTCGTACACGCGGAAATTGTCCTGCGTCAGCCCGTCCGCAAACTTTCCGCGGTCGTCGTTAACGGTCGTGTGCAGCACCACCAGGTTGACGTCTACCTTGATGCGGCCACCGGAGGGAGAAACGCCGCCTTCTTGCCCCGGAGGAGGGGGCGGCGGAGGAGCAGCGATGGGAATTTGCGCGAAGGAAGATCCTGCCGCGAGGAGAATCACAAAAAGCAGGCTGGCGAATGCCAACCCGACTCCACGAATGCGACTGAATGCTTTAGTGTGCCGGCGCGTAATATCCGGTCTTCGAATAAGTCGAGAGAGGTGGAAGTCCCTTGGGCGCGCGCAGTTTGACCTTGATCTTCCGCCACCGCGCGTCGTGAACGTGATTGCTTGGTTTGTATCCCAGCACATATTGATTGCGCAGCTCCATGCCGATTTTCGACGCAATGTCCGGCAGTTCATTTAGATGCTCGACAGCGAAAACGCGGCCACCCGTTAATTCCGTCACTTCGGAGAGCAGCGTTGGGCCATTCAGCTCTTCCGGGGTGCGATTCCGATAACCAAGCGGGTCGTAGATGCCGATGGCATAGAGCTGGGTATCTGCTTCCTTGACGAGTCGCTTGATGTCGTTCTCGTTGTACCTACTATGATTATCCCCTCCATCGGAAAGAATCAGCAAGGCGCGCTTGGCGTTATGTGCACCCCTCATCTGGCTCAGGCCCAGATAGATGGCGTCCAGCAGCGCCGTGCGGCCCCGCGGCGCGGTTACCATCATGCGGCTTTGCAAGTCCTCCACGCTGTTGGTGAATGCGCTGGTCAGCTCGGCGCGCTCGTTGAAAGTAACCAGGAAAAATTCGTCCAGGGGATTCGCGGTCTTGAAGAAATCGAGCGCCGCTTCCCGCGCTTTGTCGATCTTGTTGGACATGCTCCCGCTGAAATCGAAAATAACGCCAATCGAAATTGGCACGTCTTCCGAGGAAAACGTAACGACCTCCTGTTCGACGTTGTCTTCGAACACCCGGAAGTTATCCTGCTCCAGCCCGGTGACCAGCCGATTGAATGGATCCGTCACGGTGACGTTGACGAGCGCGAGATCCACGTCCGTGCGGATCACTTTCCCCGGACGAATGATTACCGCAGGCGTGTTATGAGATACATCGGTCAGCTTCGAAGGGGCAGGTGGCGGAACTGGATTGTTTGAGGTAGTTGGCTCCTGGGCGCGGAGCAAGGTTAGGCTCGCTGCCAAACAAAGGCAGCTGCACAGCCGGGCGGCAGCCAATACGGACACTACGCGAATCCTACTCCAATCGCGTTTCACGGCTCCCCCATCCTCCCGGTTCCCCAGGATGGCCGCGCGGATGTCTCATCATAAACAGCCGCTCCTCCGAAGGCAATAGCCCGCACATACCTCCGTGGAGGCGCAACCATCTTTGGCTGAGTTGTTAGATTCTTTTTAGGTGGCCGAGGCTGCAGATTTCCTTCGCCTGACTGCTACAGGCAGGGCAGCCGGGTCTCGGCGTAAATGCCCCACAAAGAATGGACTTTCGCCTGCCTCGGGTGGGTCCGCCGGGGTTTTGGCGGACGCCTCTGAAGAAAGATTCTTCTATGCTCTTAAAGGGTCTTGTTAGGGGAGGATCCTGTCCCCGTATCATCGGAATGATTGTGTTAGCATCGGCAAAGTACCTGTTCCTCTAAGGAAATTGCGATGAGTGCCGACGAACCTAGAGTCGTAGCGGTCATCCCCGCGCGTTACGCCTCCACGCGGCTGCCCGGCAAGCCGCTCGTGTCGCTCGCCGGCAGGCCCATGGTGCAGCGAGTGTACGAACGCGCCAAGCAAGCCCAGACGGTCCACCATGTTGTGGTAGCCACCGACGACCAGCGGATCATCGACGCCGTCCGCGCCTTCGGCGGCGAAGCGCGCATGACCCGCGCCGATCACCGTACCGGTACCGAGCGCATCGCCGAAGTCGCCGCGCACGAGGAAGGCGACGTCTTCGTCAACGTCCAGGGCGACGAACCGCTGGTGGACCCATCCGCGATCGACGCCGCGGTCGCCGCGCTCCTCGAAGAGCCTCCGGCCCAGATCGCCACCGTAGCCACGCCTATCCGCCACGCCGGCGACATCATGGATCCCAATGTGGTGAAGACGGTTCTCGACTTCGAAGGCAACGGTCTTTATTTTTCGCGCGCGCCAATCCCCTGGATCCGCGACACCCAGCAGAAAATCCATGTGAAATACTGGAAGCATCTCGGACTTTACGTCTTCCAGCGCGATGCCCTGCTCGAATACCCAACGCTGCCACAGGGCGAGCTGGAAAAAATCGAACAGCTCGAGCAACTCCGTTGGCTGGAAAATGGCTGGAAAATCCGCGTCGCCGAAGTCCAGCACGACGCCGTAAGCGTGGACGTCCCCGAAGACGTCGCCCGCGTCGAAAAACTCCTAAACGAACAATCGCGAGCCTAACTTGTTTCTATTGCCTTGGTGGCACAGGCTTCAGCCTGTGTTCTTAGGTTTCTCTTCTCTGCGGCCTCTGCGCTCTTTCTCCGCGCCCTCTGTGTTAAATCTATTCTTCTTGCGATTCTTTCCTCCGAGCACTCAATTCCCTACTGCGTCTGCGGCGTAGCCACCCCCGCCGTAGTCCGGTTGCCGTCCGTGCAAACCATCAACACCGTCCCGCCATCGCCAAAATAACCCACGAAATTCACCGTAAATGCCGACGGCCCGCCAATCACTATCTTGTACGTATTGTTTTGCGTCCCATCTCCCGCAATCGTCAGCGCTCCGGAAATCCCCGCGTTCAGCGTCACTCCATTCGTATTAATCGTGTTCAACCCCAACTGGGCATAGTCCACCACGCCGGCAATGTTATTGCCCGCCGCAGTCGTCTGCACATACTGGCCGACATAGTTCTCATCAAACGGCGACGGCGCCACCAACTCCACGCCGCTCCAACTGAAACTGTAATTCCCCGCCAGACTCGCTGAGGTAAAGGACGCCGCCGACTGCGACACCATCGTTCCGTCCGTCACAACCCGCGAGCTGACATCCTGAATCACAGCCCGCGTCGGTGAATACAGGTAAAATACATACGTCACCGTGCCAACCGACGAGTTGTGAAACGTGAATGTCCCCCGCCCGCTGCCCGCATTACTCGTATCAATCGCGTAACTCGTGCTGGAAGTCCCCGAACCCGGCGTCACTTGCGTGGTATTTCCGTCGTTGTTCTCAAAAAAAGAAATCGTTCCGATGCCCCCCGCCCCATCCGCCGTGAAACGCCCCACCCGCGCGATCGGTCCAAAGTTCCCCGTCGTCTGCGATCCTCCCGTCAGAAACGCAAAACTCCCGCTGAACCCGGAATTTTGGGTTGGAATGGTGCCCGTTTGCAGAATTGCGGGACCCGAAGTCCCCCCATGCTGATCCTCTTCCAGCAATTCCACCCGCGCGCTGTCCACGATATAAAAGGCGAATGTCCGCCCATCCAGCGTCATCGTTCCACGCCCGAAATTGGTGCCGTTGCCATTCGTGTCCAGTTGATAGGTGCTCGCCGTCAGTGCAGTCGCTCCCGTCGGCGCAAACGAACTATCGTTCACGTCGGCCATGCCGCCGGTGACATTACCATTTCCGTCCGCGCCAAATTGCCCGATCAACGAAATCACCGAAGGTGTGGCGCCGGCAAAGGAAATCCCCGAAAAATTAAACACATACTTTCCGTTGATGGCGTTCGCGGAAAACTGCAATGGCGTCTGCAACTCCAGGCCGCCGCTCGTCGAGGCCAGCCCATCGGTCTGCACCAGATACCCATGGCTGCTCGATTGCAGAGACGCGCTCAGCTGCAGCGTCCTGCCGCCGGTCACGTTCAAAACGATAAGCCCGCGCCCATTGGCCTGAATTTGATAGGTTCCATTCGAGAATGTCATCAGCGATGCGGGGCTGCCGCTGCCCAGATCCAGCACGTCCTCCAGCCCCGACGTAATGTGTCCTTGCCCGTCCGCCGCCAGACTGCCGACCCGCGCGACGTACGCACCCGAATTCAGGTCCACGCCGCTCATCGAAAATGCGTACTGCCCGTTCAGACTGGCATTCGAAAAATTTCCCGTCGGCGGCGGTGGCGCTATATTCGATCCGCTGCCGCCACACGCGGCCATGCAGCCCGCCAGCGCAATCACGGCCGCACCAAAAATCTGCCTCATGCCACACCTCGGCGCGATGCTGCCGATTGGGTGCCGCGTGGCGCCACGTAAGGAATCGGGAATCCGCGCGAAGTGCGCACTGCCAGCGCGTGCGTTCCTTTTTGCACGATTCGCGCAACAAACAAACCGGTACTCCCCGTGGACAGGATCTCCCCGACTATCCGCAGCGTGTCGCCCGTTTCAATGGAGAAATTGTTTGCCGCCAGCAGTCGCGGGTCTCCCAGATGCACTTCAATCACTCCAGAGCTTGTTTGCACGGACGCTCGCGCGCCGAACGGCGCCGTTTTTGAATTGGCGGCATACCCTACAACCGTTCCGACAACGTCGCTCTCTCGCTTCACGTCATACTCACCCGCCCGCACGGCCGGCGCAGCCGCCGACTGCTGCCCGCGCGCGGCGCCGCATAGCGCCATCGCCGCCGAGGCAAAAATCAAAAACTTCCTGCTACTCATGTCTGCCTCTTCTCAAGGAACTTTCTTCCCCACCCAACAAACCTTACCCCACTTTTTGCCATTTACGAACCCAGGTCCCGAACAAATGTCGCGCTCCAAGAAAATTTTCCGATTCTTTCGAGCAAAGACTTCTCATTGACACAACTCCGCCTTCCGAAGATAATTATATGTACGTCAATCCTGTGGAGGTTCGACAAGCTCAATTCTGCTCGGTGCGGAGGCGAGCGACCCGGATGGCGCCAAAATATATTTTTGTAACCGGCGGTGTTGTTTCTTCTCTTGGTAAGGGCGTAGCGGCATCTTCAATCGGTTGTCTCCTCGAAAGTCGCGGCTTTAAAATCACCATTCAGAAATGTGACCCGTACCTGAACGTGGATCCCGGCACCATGAGCCCGTATCAGCACGGCGAAGTCTTTGTCACCGACGATGGAGCCGAAACCGATCTCGACCTCGGCCACTACGAGCGATTCACCCACGTCAAGCTCACCCGCGACAATAACTGGACCAGCGGCCGCATCTACGAAACCATTCTTTCCAAGGAACGCCGCGGCGATTACCTCGGCAAGACCGTTCAGGTCATCCCTCACGTCACCGACGAGATCAAGCGCTGCATCAAGCGAGTCTCCGAAGGTGTGGACATCGTTATCGTCGAAATCGGTGGCACCGTCGGCGACATCGAATCGCTGCCCTTCCTCGAAGCGATCCGCCAAATGCGCCTCGAACTCGGCGCCGAGAACACGCTATTCGTTCACGTCACCCTGGTGCCTTACATCGCCGCCGCCGGCGAACTGAAGACCAAGCCGACCCAGCACTCCGTGAAAGAAATGCTCGGCATCGGCATTCAACCCGATGTTCTGCTCTGCCGCAGCGATCGCCACATCTCCGAAGATCTCAAACGTAAAATTGCGCTCTTCTGCAACGTCGCCGAATCCTGCGTCATTTCCATGGAAGACGTAAAGACCATTTACGAAGTCCCCGTCGAACTCAGCAAAGAAGGACTCGACGCGCAGATCATCCGCCTCCTCCGCCTCGAAGAACGCCCCGCCAACATGCAGCCATGGCTCGACATGCTGCAGGGTTTGCAGCATCCGAAAGGCGAAGTTCGCATCGGCATCGTCGGCAAATATGTGCAACTCGAAGACGCCTACAAAAGCTTGCGCGAAGCCTTAATGCACGGCGGCCTCGCTCATCATCACAAAACCGTCATTGACTGGATCGAGTCCGAAGAGATCGATTCCCTCGAAACCGCCGAAAAGCGCCTCAAGGGCTACGACGGCATCCTGGTTCCCGGCGGCTTCGGCAAACGCGGCCTGCAGGGCATGATTTACACCATCCAATTCGCGCGCGAGCACAAGGTCCCCTATTTTGGAATTTGCCTCGGCATGCAGTGCGCCACCGTTGAATACTCCCGCGATGTTGCTGCCCTTCCCGATGCGGACACCACGGAGTCCAATCCGCAAACCCCGCATCGCGTGATTTACAAGCTCCGCGAATTGCTCGGCGTGGAAGAGATGGGCGGCACCATGCGCCTCGGCGCCTGGCCATGCAAACTCGAGCCCGGCTCCCTGGCCCACAAAGCCTACGGCAAAACCGAAATCAGCGAGCGCCATCGCCACCGCTACGAATTCAATCGCGAGTACGAAAAGACCCTAACCGCCGCAGGCCTCCGCATCACCGGCCGCACCCCCGACGACAATTACGTCGAAATCATCGAAGCGCCGAACCACCCGTGGTTCCTCGGCTGCCAGTTCCACCCCGAATTCAAATCCAAGCCCCTCGAGCCACACCCGCTCTTCGCCGCCTTCATCGGCGCCTCGCTCGAACACAAACTCCAAAAATCGCGGCCCACAACCACGACCAGTGCGGCCGAGGCACAGTCTCCCGCCCCCACATTGCGCGCCACTCCCCACGCCGCCGCCTAACCGCTAGCGGCCACCTTTTGGAGTGCGGAAGCTCTGCTGCCGCTTTTGCGATTGAAGCGCGGCCCTAGCTCTAAAAAACTGGCAGGCTTATGTAGCGGGCGCCTTCCGCCTGCCCGCCGGAGGAGGGAGGCGGTCCGCTCTTGGGTTTCCAGCCGTGGCACCAATCTATTCTTACCAGTGCGATTTCTTGGCGCTCTCCGGAACCAGCAAATCTTCCGCGGCCACAATCTGCCACTTGCCATTTCTCTTCACCCAGGTGTCCGTCCAGACGTAACTCCCTTTCTTCGGCTCACCCGCGCGCCGTTCCCATGTCTCGCTACCCTGAGACACCGCCGTGTCTCCAAAAAACCGGACCTTCACCTCGTTGACGTGGTTGAACAGCGTATTGCCGTTGTCCTCCCGCGTGTTCTTGATCTCCTCAGTCTTATCAAAGAAGGTCCCATCGGGCGCGACGCCCACGAAATCATCCGCAAGAATTCGCTCCACCGCGGCCGTGTCGCCTTTTGCGTCCGCCTCTGCCCACTGGCTCTCGCTCTCCTTGATGTAGCGCTCAGCCTTGGCCTGTTCTGTATCTTGCGCCCGCCCTGCGAATATAACTAAGGAGAGCAGCCCAGCCACCGCCAGCAATGATCTGTACCTCATGATTTCCTCCAAGACCCGGCAATGACTTTGGATTGAGTGTGTTATGGTAAGGAAGTTCCATGAATCAGTCCAAAGAAATCTCTCTCGGCTCTCTCCGCCTGGGCGGCGGCAATCCGCTCTTCCTCGTCGCCGGGCCCTGCGTCATCGAATCTGAATCTCACGCCCGCTCCATGGCCGAGCGCATCGCAAAAATCGCCTCCGACGCCGGCGTCCCCTACATTTTCAAAGCCTCCTACGACAAGGCCAACCGCTCCTCCGTCAAAGCCTTTCGCGGCCCCGGCCTCTCCGAAGGTCTGCGCATCCTCGGCAAAATTAAATCCGATCTGCATCTCCCTATCCTCACCGACATTCACGACGCCTCTCAGGCCGCGCCCGCCGCCGAAGTTGTGGACATACTGCAAATCCCCGCCTTCCTCTCGCGCCAGACCGATCTCCTCGTCGCCGCCGCAAAAACCGGCCGCATCGTCAACGTAAAAAAAGCCCAATTCCTCTCCCCGTGGGACATGGGCAACGTCGCTGAAAAAATCGCCGCCGCCGGCAATCAGAAAATCATCCTCACCGAACGCGGCACCAGCTTCGGCTACAACAATCTCGTCGTGGACATGCGCACCTTTTCCGTCCTCGCAAAATTCGGCTACCCTGTCGTCTACGATGTAACCCACTCCGTGCAACTCCCCGGCGGCCAAGGCCACGCCAGCGGTGGCCAGCCCGAATTCATCGAACCGCTCGTCCGTGCCGGCGTAGCCACCGGCGTCGACGGCATCTTCCTCGAAACCCACGACAATCCCGCCTCAGCTCTCTCCGACGGCCCCAACGCCCTTCCGCTCGCGCAACTTCCGCGACTCCTCGCCCGCCTCAAAGAACTCTCCACCCTCGTCCGCGGCTGGAGCCACGCATGAGCCTCGAATCGGCCCGCCGCGTTCTTCGCATCGAGTCGCAAGCGATTCAGGATGTCCTCGCGCGCCTCGACAACTCTTTCGTTCGCGCGGTCGATCTTCTCTTTGCCTGCAAGGGCCGCGTCGTCGTCACCGGCATGGGTAAGTCCGGCCTCGTTGGCCGCAAAATCTCCGCAACTTTTTCCAGCACCGGCACGCCTTCCTTTTTTCTGCATCCCGCGGAAGCCTTGCACGGCGATCTCGGCATGCTCGCCCGTGGAGACACTCTTCTCGCAATCACCTATGGCGGCGAAACCGAGGAAATTCTCAACCTTCTCGAATCCCTCAAGCGCCTCGAAATTCCGATCGTCACCCTCACCGGTAATCCGAAATCCACTCTCGCCGAAGCCAGCGAAGTCGCCCTCGACGTCAGCGTGAAAGAGGAAGCGTGCTCTCTCAATCTCGCTCCGACAGCCAGCACCACCGTAGCCATGGCCGTCGGCGATGCCCTCGCAATCTCCCTCCTCGATCGCCGCGGTTTCCAGCACGACGATTTCGCCGCGCTCCATCCCGCCGGCCGCCTCGGCAAAAAACTCCTCCGCGTCGAACACCTGATGCACAGCGGCGATGCCCTGCCCCGCGTTTCACCCGAAACGCCCATGCCCGTGACATTTCACGAAATGTCCGCCAAAAAATTAGGCATGACCACCGTCATCAACCGCGACGGCAAGCTCGCCGGCATTCTCACCGACGGTGACCTCCGTCGCCTCATGGAAAAACACGGCGGCGCCACGCTTTCCATGACCGCCGGCGATTGCATGGTCCGCAACCCGCAAACCATCAACCCAAAACTCCTAGCCAGCGAAGCCCTAAACCTAATGGAAAAAAAGAAAATCACCTCTGTAGTAGTCGTCGACGCCTCCCAAAAAGTAGTCGGCGTAGTCCACCTCCACGACCTCTGGACCCTCGAACTCATCTAAATGTAGCGGCCGATCTTCAGATCGGCCCCCTGGGAACACCATTCTCCCGAATGGCCCTCCGAAATCAGTTTCCCCTCCGTGATCTCTGTGGACCTTTGTGCACTCTGTGTTAAATCCCCACTCTTTTCTTCCTCTCCTCCCAATCCTGCTAAAATCATCGATTCATTCAACATCGGAGGCCTACTTGTCCCCAACCCCCAAAATCTCTCCCGCACTCAAAAAACGCGCCGCGCAAATCAAACTCCTCTTAATGGACGTCGACGGGACCATGACCGACGGTGGTGTCCTCCTTCTCTCCCAGCCCGACGGCTCCGCGCTCGAAATAAAAAAGTTTGACGCCCACGACGGCCAGGGACTCACCCTCGCCCACACCGCCGGCATCCGCACCGGGTGCATCACCGGCCGCGAAAGCCCCGCGCTCCTTCGCCGCGCACACGAAATGAAGATGGATTACATCTATATGAAGATCCCGCTCAAAATGCCCGCCTACGAAGAGATTCTCGCGAAAGCCGGCGCGAAAGACTCTGAAGTCGCTTTCGTGGGCGACGACCTGCCAGACATTCCGATCCTCAAGCGCGTCGGCCTCGCGGTGGCTGTCGGCGATGCAGTCGCCGATGTCAAAAAAATCGCGCACTATACCACCAAAGCCCTGGGCGGAAGAGGCGCCATTCGCGAAGCCATCGAGTTGATCCTCAAATCCAAAGGCATCTGGGACGAACTCATCGACAAAGCCCGAGCCTAATGCTACATTCCCCGCGACGCGTTCCTGACGGGGGAAACTTTTCATGAAAACAAATTATGCTGCCGTCTTTGTCGCGGCCATCGCCTACTGGCTGCTCGGCGGCGTGTGGTACGGCGTGCTCTTCAGCAAGCCGTGGATGGCCCTCGAAAACATGACCATCGAGCAGGCCAAGAGGATGAATCCCGTCCTGCCTTACGTCATCACTTTCGTCCTGAATCTGCTAATTGCCTATTTGCTCGCCCAGATCTGCATCTGGCGCAACGCCAACACCGTCGGCCGTGGCGCCTCCGTCGGCGTCCTCCTCTGGATCGGCTTCGTCGGCCCCATCACCTTCACCACTTACATGTACGAAATGCGCCCCAAGGAACTCTTCGCCATCAACCAGTTCTACCCACTAGCCGGCCTGGTCCTAATGGGCGCCATAATCGGCGCCTGGACTAAAAAATCCGCCTAGACCTTTCTCCACTCTTCGGAGCCATCGTGGCACAGGCACTCCTGCCTGTGCTCTTGGGTTCTCTTCTCAGCGTCCTCTGCGTCTCGGCGGCCTCTGCGTTAAATCTTTTCTTCCTCTTCTCTCTTCGAGAATTCCGCTATCAGTCCTTACCTTTCCACCGCATCTCAATACATAATAGATAGCCGTCTCTTAGGAGCGAGGTATCCCAGCGTGATGCATGCATGGCATGATGTTTCCCCCGGCAAGGAACTCCCCCGCGATTTCCAGGCCGTCATCGAAATTCCCCTCGGCTCCAACGTCAAATACGAACTCGACAAAGCCACCGGCCTCCTCAAGGTCGACCGCATCATCCACTCGGCCGTCTTCTATCCCGCCAATTACGGCTTCATCCCGCAAACTTACGCCGAAGACAACGACCCTCTCGACGTCCTCGTCCTCTGTCAGGAACCCGTCCAGCCTCTCGCCCTCATCAAAGCGCGCGCTATCGGCGTCATGACCATGATCGACGGGGGAGCGAGCGACGACAAAATCATCGCCGTGGCCACCAACGATCCCGAATTCAGCGAATACATCGAAGCCCGCGATCTTCCGCCGCACCGCTTGCTCGTTCTAAAGCGCTTCTTCCAGGACTACAAGCAACTCGAAGGCAAACAGGTGCAGGTCGAGGACATCCGTCCGGCCTACGCCGCCATGAACATCATCGAAAAGTCCCTGGCACGGTATACTGCCCTGCGCGATCAATTGCGTGCTTCCGCGGATTACTAACTGGAGGACGAGAATGCATCCCATCCTCAAATGGTCCCTGATCGCCTTCGCCATCCTTCTTCTTGCGGTCTGCGTCGGCCTCAGCATCATGGCCGGCAGCCCCAAAGACGCCATCGGCATGGTGCGCTACGCCTTGCCGCACATGCATCGCGGCAATCTCCAAGTCGGCAGCGACGCGCCCGACGCAACTCTCGTCTCGCTCGACGGCAGTACACGCTTTCACATCCGCGAACGCACCAGCGGCAAGCCACTCGTTCTCGTTTTCGGCAGCTTCACTTGACCGCCCTTCCGTCGCCAGGTTGGCGATATCGCGCAAATCTTCAACGACTATAAAGACCGCGCCGATTTCCTAACTATCTATGTTCGCGAAGCCCACCCGCTCGACGAATGGCAGATGAAGTCCAATGAAAAAGACAAAGACAACGTCTGCTACGCCCAGCCGAAAACTCTTGAGCAGCGCGTCGCCATCGCCAATGATTTCACCCAGCGCTTCAAATATTCCGTGCCCTTCGGCATCGACGAAATGAACAACGCCGCCAACGACGCGTACGCCGCCTGGCCCGAGCGGCTGTACATCATCGACGAGCAGGGCCGCATCTCCTACAAAGGCGGCAACGGCCCCTTCAAATACAATCCCAAGGAAGTCCGCGATTCGCTCGCCAAGCGCTTCGGCGAAGTAAAACATCCCGAAGCCGCTTCGCCGGACAAAAAGACCTAGCGCTCTCGGTGCTGAAGCCGTGACACACCGCGCCGCCCGCAAATCGCCTTCGAAGCCCGATTCCTCCCGCAAAATCGGCTTGGCCCGCGCTCTTTCCAAACTGGGCTACTGTTCCCGCCAGCAGGCAATTGAATTAATCCGTCACGGCAAAGTCCGCCTGAACGGCAGCACCCCGAAAAATCCAGAAACGCCCGTCCGGGTGAGTACCGATCGCATCGAGGTACAAGGCCACGTCCTCAAGCCCGCCGAAAAAATCTACCTGATGATGAACAAGCCGCGCGGCCTCATCACGTCCGCGTCAGACGAAAAAGCCCGTGACACTGTCTACTCTCTCCTACCATCCGACCGCGCCTGGCTCGCCCCCGTCGGCCGCCTCGACAAAGCCAGCGAAGGTCTTCTCCTCTTCACCAACGATTCCGAATGGAACGCCCGCGTCACTGATCCCGCAACCCATCTCGACAAAACCTACCACGTGCAAGTCGCCACCGTAGCCGACTCTCGCCTGATCGAATCCCTCGAACGAGGAGTGGAAACCGAACGCAGCGAAATCTTGCGTTGCAGGCGAGCAACCCTCCTCCGCACCGGCGAAAAAAACTCCTGGCTCGAAATCACCCTCGACGAAGGCAAAAATCGCCAAATCCGCCGCATGTTAGACGCCCTTGGCATCGAAGTCCTCCGCCTAATCCGCGTCTCCATCGGCCCCCTACTTCTCGGCGATCTTCCCAAGGGAGCCCACCGCCCGCTAACCCCTGCCGAACTCGCGGCCCTCAACCTCTCCATGGCGTCCGCGTAGCGCGCTCCCCTGGGAACGCCATTCTCCCGAATGGCGTCCGTGACAAATCGCAACTGTTCTCGATGTAGCGGCCACTCTCAAGTGGCCTCACGTTCCAGTAGCACAGGCTTGAGCATGTGCTCTTCGTTTTCTCTTGCTCCACTGGAAACCCCACCTCTGCTCCAAACCGCCACTGAATCATTGGCAAAATCTCCTCTTCTTGCGTTACACTCTAGGCGGTTAGCGAGTGGCCCATACCCGGAAACCTTTGGCTTTCCGCAGGCTTTTCAAATGATTCCGGATCCGGTTGCTCCGCGCGGCAAAGCGCTTTGATTTTTCCCGGCGCTCGTCGTCGCCTTACCGCTGCCAGACTTTCCCGGAGGGCCGGGAGCAGCTTGAGGTACTTAATGGCTACGGCTCCAAACATCGTCCATTCCCGCTCCCTCCCGGATGGTCAATCCGGCGAGCTGCTCCACTTTTCCCGCGAGAGTGTTCAGTGGGACTGGATGAGCATGTCTGCCCGCCGTCTCAATCCCGGCGAAATGTACTCGTCATCCACTCAGGGTGAGGAAGCCGCTTTCGTTCTTCTTGGCGGCCGCTGCACGGCCGATTGGGGCTCCGGCCCGCGCACAATCGGGCAGCGCAAAAACGTTTTCGATGGCCTGCCCTATTGCCTCTATCTCCCCGCGAATCATTCCGTCACTTTCCAAGCGGAAACCATCTGCGAAATTGCCGAGTGCCGCGTCCCATCGGAAGCAAAGCTTCAGCCCAAACTGATCACTCCGAAAGACGTGGTTAGCGGCCTCCGTGGCGGTGGAAACGCTTCCCGCCAAATCGTGGACATCATCCGCCCGGACTTCCCCGCCGACAAACTTGTCGTCATCGAGGTCTACACTCCCGGCGGCAACTGGTCGAGCTTTCCTCCCCACAAACACGACGTGCACAATCCCCCCGCGGAAGTCGACCTCGACGAAATTTACTACTACCGGATCAATCGCCCGAAGGAAGGCTTCGCCCTCCAGCGCCTCTATTCCCCCGATCTCTCGCGCGACATCACCGTCCGCGCGCAGGATGGCGACGCCGTCCTCGTCCGTTCCGGCTTTCATCCCGTTGTCGCGGGCCCCGGCTACGATGTTTACTACCTCAACTTCCTCGCAGGCACTTCCCGGACCCTGGCTGTGACCGAAGACCCCAACCACGTCTGGCTGAAATCTACCTGGAAAGACACCGATCCGCGATTGCCGTTGGTGCGTTGAAGCTGTAAACTTCCCGCAACTCCAACAGGACGGGGCAATGGCAGACAACCACCCAGGCAATCTCACCGGACAGCCCGCCAATAAGCGCTTAGGGATTCGCGCGATTTCCCGCTGGTATTTCTTGGCCTTTTTACTTCAAGCTGATGCCCAGCTTCGCGCTCCTCTGCCAAGGAGAATCGCTCCATGACCCGCCGCCTCACCGTCGCCCAGGCCATCGTCGCTTTCCTCCAAGCTCAATATTCCAGCCGCGACTCCCAGGAGCATCGCTTCATCGAAGGCTGCTTCGGCATCTTCGGCCACGGCAACGTCGCCGGCATGGGTCAGGCCCTCGAGCAAAATCCCGGCCTCCGTTACTATCTCTGCCGCAACGAACAGGCCATGGTCCACACCGCCGCCGCCTTCGCTAAAACCAGTTTTCGCCTCCGCACCCTCGCCTGTACCACTTCCATCGGACCCGGCGCAACCAACATGCTCACCGGCGCCGCTGCCGCGACCATCAATCGCGTCCCGGTTTTGTTGCTCCCCGGCGATATTTTCGCCCGCCGTAACGTCGCTCCCGTCCTCCAGCAATTGGAATCCCCTTCCACTCAGGACATTTCCGTCAACGATTGCTTCAAGCCCGTCTCCCGCTACTGGGACCGCATCCAGCGCCCCGAGCAACTCCTCACTTCCCTGCCCGAAGCCATGCGCGTCCTCACCTCTCCCACAGACACCGGCGCCGTCACCCTCAGCCTTCCGCAAGACGTGCAAGCCGAAGCCTTCGACTTCCCCGAAGAATTTTTCTGTAAGCGCGCCTGGATCATTCCCCGCTCCCGCTGCGACAAAGAATTCCTCGCCCAAGCCGCCACCTTAATTCGCCACGCGAAAAAACCTCTCATCGTCGCAGGCGGCGGCGTTCTCTACTCCGAAGCCTCCCGCGCTCTCGCAAGTTTCGCCGAAGCCACCGGCATCCCCGTCTGCGAAACGCAAGCCGGCAAAGGCTCGCTCCCCTACGATCATCCGCAGCAACTCGGCGCCATCGGCGTCACCGGCACACCCGGCGCAAACATCCTCGCCCGCGATGCCGACCTGGTCATCGGTATCGGCACGCGTTACTCCGATTTCACCACCGCCTCCAAAACCGCTTTCCAGAATCCCGCCGTGCGCTTCATCAATATCAACGTCGCCGAATTCGACGCCTACAAACACGCCGCTCTTCCGCTGGCTGGCGACGCCCGCGCGACTCTCGAAGAACTCCAATCCGCGGTCGCCGGATATCAAGTTGAAAAGAGCTACGCCGCCCGCATCGCCGCTTTTCGCGCAGACTGGGAAAAAGAAGTAGATCGCATCTACGCCGTCCGCAAAACTCCACCGCTTTCCCAGGGCGAAGTCATCGGGGCACTAAACTCCTTCGCCGAAGCCTCCGACATTCTGCTTTGCGCCGCAGGCAGCCTCCCTGGCGACCTGCACAAACTCTGGCGAACCCGCCAGCCTGGCGGCTACCACATGGAATACGGCTACTCCTGCATGGGCTACGAAATTGCCGGCGGCCTCGGCGCCAAAATGGCCAATCCCAAACGCGAAGTTTACGTAATGGTTGGCGACGGCTCCTATCTGATGATGGCCCAGGAAATCGTCACTTCGTTGCAGGAAGGCTACAAACTCAACATCATCCTCCTCGACAATCACGGCTTCTCCAGCATCGGCGGCCTCAGCCGCGGCTGCGGTAACGAAGGCCTGGGCACCAATTACCGCTATCGCCGCGGCGACAAATACGACGGCGACGTTATGCCCGTGGATTTCGCCGCTAACGCTGCTAGCCTCGGGGCCTGGACCATCCGCGCCAAAACGCACGACGAATTTCAGAACGCCCTCGCCGCCGCACGCAAACAGGAGCGCACCTCCGTCGTCGTCGTGGAAACCTCCTACGACGACCGCGTCCCTGGCTACGAATCCTGGTGGGATGTCCCCATCGCCGAAGTTTCTGAACGCGAATCCGTTCGTGCAGCTCGCAAGAAATACGAGGAAGCACGCATGAAGGAACGTTTTTTCTTTTAGGAATTCGAATCGAAGAAAAGCAATGGGGCCCCTAGTTCCTTTCTCAGTCGAAAGAGGCCGGCGTGGAAACAACCACAGGGACACTCCAGGCGGGAACACCCGCGCAGCCCCATCTGAAACGCGTCCTCGGCCTTTGGGATTTAATCTACTACGGCGTCATTCTCACCTCGCCCATCGCCGCCGTCCCTCTTTTCGGCGAAGCGCAAGTCCTCTCGCAAGGTCACGCCGTCACCACGTTGCTCCTCGCCATGGTCGCCATGTCGGTCACCGCCATCAGCTTTGGTCGCATGGCTACGGTCTATCCTTCCAGCGGTTCCGTCTACACCTACATCAGCAAAGGCCTCAATCCTCACGTCGGCTTCGTCGTCGGATGGGCGATGTTCCTCGAATATCTTTTCCAGCCCATCCAGAATGCGCTCTACGCCGTCCTCGCCATCCAGCGCATGGCCCCAAAAATTCCTTTTGCGGTCCTCGCCGCGCTAGCTGTCGGTCTCATCACCTTTATGACCGTTCAGGGCATCAAATTCACCGCGCGCACCAACCAAATCCTCCTCTCCTTCATGGTCCTCGTAACCGCCGCGTTTCTTGTCGAAGCCTTCCGCTATATCATTCTCCACCAACACTTCTCCGGACTGATCTCGCTCCGGCCAATTTATGATCCCGCCACGTTTCATGTCCGCGCTATCGCCGCAGGCAGTTCTCTCGCCGCGCTGGTCTTCATCGGCTTCGATGGCGTCTCCATCCTCGCCGAAGAAGTAAAAAATCCCCGCCGCAACGTCCTGCTCGCTTCTGTCCTCGTCTGTATCTTCACCGGCCTCTTCAGCGGCTTCCAGGTCTACATGGCGCAGCGCGTCTGGCCCGACTACACCACGCTGCAAAATCCTGAAACTGCTTTCATGGATGTCGCCCGCGTTGCCAGCGGCCCCTGGCTCTTCACCGCCTACGGCATAATGCTTCTCGTCTCCAGCATCGCTTGCGGCCTCGCCGGCCACGTAGGCGCCTCCCGCCTGCTTTACAGCATGGGCCGCGACGACGTCCTCCCGAAAAAAATCTTCGGCCACATCAGCCCCAAAAAAGGCAATCCCATCTACAACGTCTGGATCGTCGGCGTCCTCGCCTACATCGGCGTGCTTGCCATTCCCTGGGAACTCGCCGCCGAGATCGTCACCTTCGGCGCATTAATCGCCTTCATGGGCGTAAATCTCGTCGCCCTGCTCCATTTCTCATTCGGTCCGGAAAACGCCGGCAAACGCAACTTTTTCATCGACGCCTTCGTCCCTGGTTTTGGTTTTGTTTTTTGTTTCGGACTCTTGTTCAGCCTGCACAACTGGACCAAATGGGCCGGCATCATCTGGCTCGCGGTGGGAATTCTCTACGCCGCCTACAAAACCAAAGGTTTTACTCTCCGCCCAAAGCTCTTCGACTTCAGCGAAACCTAAATAGCACAGGCTTCAGCCTGTACTCTTTTCTCTTCTCAGAGTACTCTGCGACTCTGCGTACTCTGCGTTAAATTCTTTTCCTATGTCTTCTCTTGCCCCGCCACCCGCAACCCAAACCCGCACGACTCCCGAATCCTTAACTCCGGCTGCAACTTTCTCAAAACCGGCTTGCTCCCATCCCCCGTAATCCGCTTGATCAAAAGCTCCGCCGCTTCGCTCCCCAACTGATGCTTCGGCAATTCCACCGTTGTCAACCGCGGCCGAAAAATCCCCAGCCACGGATAGTCATCAAAGCTCACCAGCCCATAATCCTCCGGACAGCGCAACCCCATCTCCTCCGCCGCCTGCAGCAATCCAATCGTCATCAAGTGATTCGCCACGTAAATTCCATCCGGCCGCCGCGAGAACAGCGAGTGCCCCGCACGAAATCCCGATTCCAACCGGTAATCGCCTTCAATCACCAGATCCTGCTCGTACGGCAACCCTTCCGCCTTCAGCGCATCATGAAATCCCTGCCAGCGTTCTTTGGCATTGCTCACTTTCAACGGCCCGCTGATCAGCCCGATCCGCTTCCGCCCCGCGCGCGCCAGGTGCGACACAGCTTCGTAAGCTCCGTGATAATCGTCGGTAATCACCGCGTCCTTCGTCAGCTTCGGATACGTCCGCATCACCAGCACAAACGGAATGTTCACTTCCTTAATCATCTGCCGCAGCGGCGGCCGAAAATCTCCCGCAGCCTTTGTCAGCAAAATTCCGTCCACGCGCTTCGAAAGCAGCAGCTCAATCGCCTTCTCTTCCTTGTCCAGCGAATCGTCGCTGTTGCAAAGCAGCAAATTGTAGCCATGCTTCTGCGCCGCATCCTCCGCGCCGCGCACCACCAGGGGGAAAAACGGGTTGCCGATGTCCGGCACAATCATTCCGATCGTATGCGTCCTTTGGTTCGCCAAGCTGCGCGCGATCAGATTCGGCCGGTAATTCAGCTTCCGTATCGCGGCTTCCACGCGCTCCCGCAGGCCCTTGCCCACGTGGCTCTTGTTGTTCACCACCGCCGACACTGTAAACACGGACACGCCGGACTCCCGCGCCACATCGTAGATGCTCGCGGCCTTTCCGGTCTTTTTCCGTCCGGCAATTTTTCCAGGGATCATGGATAACCCACCCGCTCCTACGCGTCTGCACCTGTAGGGCCCGCCGACCGTGGCGGGCCGCTCTTCTCTCTTTATTCTTAAATGTAGCGCTGGCTTTCAAGCCAGCTCTTGCCTTTCTCTTCTTGTGTCCTCTGCGTCTCTGCGCTCTCTGCGTTGAATTCCTTTTTTCTCTCCGACTGTTTCCGTTTCAAGGAATCCCGTATTTTATGCCCACCGGCTCCTTCTTTCTCGCCGACTCATAAATCGCTTCCAGAATGATCATGTCGCGATGCCCCTGCCGTCCGTCTGGCGCCACGCGCTTCTTCGTCTGAATCGCCGCCGCAAACGCATCCAGCTCCGGCGCAAACTCGTCCACCACCCTGAATTTCTTCTCAAACCACTTTCCGTCGCTTTTCCCCGTCAGCCGCCGCTCTTCATCAAACGGAAACGCCGGCGTCAGGCAAGCCCATCCCTTCGTCCCCTGCACGAACATGAACGACGAAATCGCCGAACTATACGTCGACGTTCCCTGCACCAGCAGCCCGCTCGCAAATTGCATCCGGAACGAAATCCCCTCTTCCACATCTCGAAAACGCTCTGCATCCTTCTTCCACGCGTGCGCACTCACCTCCACCGGATCCTCTTCCACCAGCCACCGGCTCGTGTTTACGCAATAGATGCCCAGATCCATCAGCGGCCCGCCGCCCGCCATCCGCGAATCCAGCATCCATGGGAGCGATCTCCCAGGCAGGTGCAGCTCGCTGAACGAAGTGTTGATCACATCAATCTTCCCCAGCTTCCCGCCCTGAATTAGTTTTTTCAGGTACAAAGCGCTCGGCTCATAATATTTCCGGTACGCAGTCATCAACCGCACGCCATACTCTTCGCAGACCCGCACCATCTCCGCCGATTGCGCCGAAGTCACCGCCAGCGGCTTCTCACAAAGCACATGTTTCCCCGCCCGCGCCGCCGCAATCGTCGCGCTCAAGTGTTCGCCCTGAGGCGTAGCCAGATAAACCGCCGCCACCTCCGGATTCTCCAGACACGCGCCAAACTCTTCCGCACTGTGAGCCGCCTCCGCTCCGAATTTGCGCGCCAACTTCTCAGCCTTTCGCTTGTCTCGACTAACCAAAGCCACAAGCCTTGCCCGCTTCGCATGCCGAAACGCCGGCAGCACCGCCCCCTGCGCAATCGCGCCCAGCCCCACCACCGCAAACCCCACCTTTTTCTTATTCTTCACTTCTCCGTGTCCTCTGTGCCCTCTGTGGTGAAATTCTTTCTTTTCGCCTAACTCTCCCTCTTAACTCTCCCGATCGGCCCGTCCCAACCTCTGATTCCGTATCGCCTTGTGGTCCAATCCGCGCAACTCCTCCACATTCTCCAGCACCTTATGAATCGCATCCGCAATATCGTCCACGTCCTTCGTCGTACCCAAAAAATGCTGATGCGGAAACCACACCGCCTCGTGATAAGCCGCCTTCTCCGATTCCGGACACGAATACATGCTCCGCAAATCCAGCGGCTTCTCGCGCCCCCAGCTCAACGCCGGAAAATCCGTCGCATCCACCGGAAACAGCGAACTCTTATAAACCGGCTCGTAAAACAACCCGTCGCAATGCACTCCCTCCAACTGCATCGCCGCCACAAACGCCGCCCGCGGAATCTCCTTTTTCTTCTCCGCAAAATACTTGATCACATACCCATAAGGCGCCAGCCGCGTAATCCGGGGATCCGGCTTCAGTAAACCGATTCCCGCGGTCTTCTGCAGCCGCGCCTCAAAGCGCTTCATATTTTTTTCGCGAATCGCGCTCTGCTTTGGCATTCTTTCCAACTGCGCGCCAAGCACCGCCGCCTGAAATTCCCCCAGCCGGTAATTGAATCCAATGATCCGCTTCTTGTATTTGTCCGTCAGGCTTGCCCGTCCCGCATTGATATAGCTCTGCACCAACTCCATGTACTCCAGGTTGTTCGTGATAACCGCTCCGCCCTCGCCCGAAGTAATCAGCTTGCTCGACTGAAAACTGAACGCGCCCATGTCCCCCATCGAGCCCGCGCCCTTGCCCTTCCACATCCCGCCATGCGCATGTGCGCAATCTTCCACCACCTTCAATTTGTGTTTCCCAGCCAACCGCAAAATTTCGTCCATATCTGCAAAGCGCATCCCCAGATGCACCGGCAAAATCGCCTTCGTCTTCGGCGTAATCGCCTTCTCGATCAACTTCGCGTCCAGGCAGTAGGTATCCGGATCGACGTCCACAAACACCGGAACCGCATTCACCAGCAGCACCGGCCCGACCGTTCCCTCCCACGTGTACGCCGGCACAATCACTTCGTCTCCGGGCTTGATTCCGATCGCCTTCAGTGACGCCTGAATCGCCACCGTTCCCGTGTTCACGCACTGCGCGTACTTCGCCGTGTGCGCCTTCGCAAATTTCGCCGCAAACGCCGCCGCATGCTTTCCCGGAAACGGCTGCCCGCCCCACAACGTGCTCTCCAGCACATCCTTCAAAGCCGCCGCTTCCGACTTCGTAGCAATCGGCCATCGCGTGAACGGCGTCTTCCTCAGCGCTTTCCCACCCGTAATCGCAAGTTTTCCCACGGCCACACACCTCCATTCAAAAAGTGACCAAAATCACAAAACAAAACTTCTTCGCTTTTTTCTCTTCACTCTTCCATGTAGCGCTGGCTTTCAAGCCAGCTCTTGGGGTTCTCTTCTCTGTGCCCTCTGCGCTCCGACCTCAGCGCCCTCTGTGTTAGATCTTTTCTCTTCCCCGTACCCTCGCTACACATCCGGATTCGGCAACATGATGTCCCTCACCACTCCATCCAAATCATGGCAAGCCGCAATAAACTGCCGGAGCGTCCGCCGCGTCGGCCCAAACGAATCAAACTCCGCAACGGTCATCCCGTTCTCCGTGGACGCTCTCCGAAAATCACCAAACTTCCGCCCAAGCTCCTCCACAATCTCTGGCGCCACCGGCTTGTCAATCCGCGATACAACCTCAATATCGCTCTGGTTCAATCGCACCTGCCACGAATACGGCGGTGAAATCACCACATCTCCGCCAATCATTTCGCTCCAGTGCATGTGATTGCGAAACGCCGCCGACAGCAACCTGATCCGGTACCCGCGTTCCCGAAAAAGTTTGTACGTCTTCTTGAACACCGCCACGCCCGCCCACTCCGTATACCCAGGATCAATCGCCACGTTCTCTTTTTCGATCAGCACCTTCAGCCAATCGTCCAGCCGTCCCACCATGATCGTGCAGACCGGCCCCATGCTCGCAATTTCCTTGCCCTCTCTTTCCCTGCGTTTCAGCCCCCGCTCCATCGCCTCCGCCACCGCCACACACTGCGGCAGCGTGAAGCACACCGTCGCGTTAATGCTGATCCCGCGATAAATCGCCTCTTCAATCGCCGGGATCCCCGCCGACGTCACCGGAATCTTCACGATCATGTTCGGCGCCAGCCGGCTGAACTCTTCCGCCTGCGCCACAATGCTCTTCGCGTCGCGATACAGTCGCGGGTCGGTCTGAATCGAAAGCCTTCCATTCTTCCCGCCCTGCGCGTCAAAAACCGGTTTCAGCAGTGCGGCCGCTCGCACGGAAATTTCCCGCACCACCTTCCACGCAATTTCATCTTCCGTTGCCGCCGGGAATTCCTTCAGCAGCGCATCAATCCGGCTCTTCCAACTGGCAAGCTCCTTCTTCAACACACCCAGCACAATCACCGGGTTACACGTGGCCCCCACGCCGCCGTGCTCCATCGAGTAGGTCAATTCCTCGATCGACGCCGAATCGTTCCACAAACACGTCGGTGTCGTCTGCGTCATCTTGTGCAACGGACTCTTGAATGCCGTCGCGGTCGCTTGGGTCATAAATCCCTCCCTCCAACCGAACCATCGCCAATCAAAGTCACGTCCTCGCCGAGCGTTCCAGCGTTACCTTCACCGCTCTCCCCTGCTTGATCGAATTCTCCGCCGCCACCGCCGTCGCCAGCGCCTTCAATCCATCCTCGCCAGTCACCCGCACCGGCTTATCGTCCAGCACGTTCTGCACAAAATCCCGCACCTCGGCTAGGTACGCATCCGCAAACCGAGTCAGAAAATGATCCACCAGCGTTTGCGAACTCCCATTCGCGCTCAAAAACACCGCCGGCGTCTGCTCAATACTTCCGACAAAAATCGCGCCCTTCGATCCCAAAATCTCCGTCCGCACGTCGTACGCATACACCGCCTGCACATACGACTCGATATTCCCGATCCCGCCGTTTCGGTATTGCAAATTCACCGAACTCGCCACAACATCGCCGTACTTCGCCACTTCCGGCCGCGTCGCGACGGTCGAGTACGTCTGCACCTCGGCCACTTCGTCGCGCATCATCCAGCGCGCCAGATCGAAATCGTGAATAGTGCTGTTGTACAAAATCATTCCGTTCACGCCGGACTGATACGCCGCCATTGGCGGCTCATCCTTGTCCCGCCCCACCGACTTGAAGATCAGCGGCGTTCCAATCTCCCCAGCTTCAATCCGTTTCATCGCCGCTGCGTACGCTGGATCGTACCGTCGCATAAAGCCCACCTGCAGCCGCACACCAGCTTTGCCGACCGCATCCAGCGCCGCATAAGCGTCCGCCATCGTCAGCGCCAGCGGCTTCTCGCACAAAATATCTTTCCCCGCCTTCGCCGCCTGAATCACCGCCTGCGCATGAAATTTGTCAGGCGTCGCAATCAACACCGCCTGCAATCCTTTCAACTCCAGCATCGCTTCCAGGCTCCCGAACGCGCGCTCAATCTCCAACTCTTCCGCCACCTGCTTCGCCCGCGCCTCCGCCACGTCCGCAATCGCCACCAGCTCCGCGCCCGGCACCAGCCGCCGCAAATTCTCCGCGTGGCGCTTCCCCATCTCCCCCACGCCCAACACGCCCATCTTGATCTTTCGCATTCCGCTCGCTCCGCTCCCTGGTGGCACAGGCACTCCTGCCTGTGCTCTTGCATTTCTCTTCTCAGCGCACTCTGCGTCTCTGCGCCCTCTGCGTTAAATCTTTTCTCTTTCCATCCGTCTCAATACCCCTACGCCTTAGCCGCCGCCCCCAACTGCCCCATCACCCCTTCCAAATACCGCAAACTCGCCGCAACGCTATCCTTCGGCGGAATCTCCGTGGCCCCAAACTTCACATCCTGCTCAATCACCGACCATCCCGAATACCCATTCTTAATCAACGTTCGAAAGAACGCCGTAAAATCGATATTCCCTTTCCCGATTACCGTGAATACCTTATGCTCAATCGCCTCTTCGAAAGTCCAGTGTTTCTTCCGCGCCTCCTCGAGCACCGCGGAGTTGCAATCCTTAATATGCACGAACCGCAGCTTATCCTTATACTTCTCCGCCTCTTTCACCGAATCCCCGTGCCCATAAACGCAGTGCCCAGTATCCAGGCAAAGCCCAATCTTCGTATGCGACGTCGCATCATAAAACCGCTCGCACTCTTCCGGCGTCTCCACATAAGTCGCCACGTGCGGATGAAACACCAGGTCCAACCCAAATTCCTGCGCCACCTTCTCCGCATCCGCCACGATATTTCCTACGTGCTTCCACTGCGCCGCCGTCAACGCCGGGCAGCCCTTCTCATGCACGCGCCCCGAATACGCATTTCGTTCGGGCGATTGATCGTCCGCCATCACCAGGAACGGCGCCTTCAGTGTCGCCAGCAAATCCCCGACTTTCCGAATCCGTTCAATCGCCGCCTTGCCCGCAGCCGGATCCGTCATCTTCACCGGCACAAACGAACCCAAGAGCTTCAGCTTCCTCTTCTCAAGCTGCGGCTTCAGCACCGCCGCATCCGTCGGGAAAAAGCCGTAAGGCCCCAGCTCCGTCCCCGTGTATCCCGCCTCCACCATCTGATCCAGCATCTTTTCGTATGACTGCTCCCACGACGGCCCGGGATAATCCAGCACGCCCCAGCTATCCGGCGCGCAAGCAAACAAGAACCGCTCCTTCAATCCGCTCATCCCTCTCTCCTGTAGCGGCCACTTTCAAGCGGCTGCTCTTGCGTTTGTAGGGGCGGGGCTTGCCCCGCCCTCTTGGGTTACTCCAACCATGGCCGCGGCCCCGACCTGGTGAGGCCGCCCCTCGCAACGACAAAATTCCTTCCTTCACCGCCACGGTTCCAACACCACCTTCATCGACTCCGCCTCAATCGCCTTCGCCATCGCCGCATCAACATCCCGCAACGCATACCGGTGGGTAACAAACTCCCGCAACGGATAATGCTTCATATACCGCACCATCTGCCGCATGCTCGGCCCATATGCCGCCGGCTCTTCGCCGCCCACCGCCAAAATCCGCGCATTCTTCGCGCACAAATGCCGGTGCGGACTGATCGAAACCTCGCCCAAATCCGAAAAATTCCCCGCTTCCACCAACAACCCGCTCACCCGCAGCATTTCCAACGCTTCCGGCACCGCCTGCGGCACGCCCGCGCACTCCACCACCATGTCCGCCCCGCGCCCATTCGTCAACTCCCTTACAAACTGCAACCTCTCGGCCTTCGACAATTTCCCTGCGTTGATCGCGTGATCCGCCCCCAGCCGCTTCGCAAAATTCAGCCGGTACTCGGACAAATCCACCGCAATAATCGTTCCCGCCCCCAGCATCCGCGCCTTCATCAAAAAACACATCCCCAGCGGGCCAACGCCCATCACCACCACGGTATCGTCGAACCGGAACGACTCATTCGGGAACGCCGACATCTGCTTCGCCCGGTCCAGCCCCACCGACACCGCAAAAATCTCCGTCAGCACGGCCACTTCCGACGGCAAATCGTCCGGCACCTTCACCAGAAAACTTCCCGGCACAATATAAATGTACTGCGACCATCCCCCAAACAAATGCGGCGGATTCTTCGCGCTCAAATTATTTCCGTAATCCGTCGTCTTCTCGCAGCAGTAGTACGGAAAATCGTGCCGGCAGTAGTAGCACTCCCCGCAGGAAACATTGGCGCCCACCACCACGCGGTCGCCCACCCGCAGCGCCACGCCTTCAAAATCCGTGTACCGCCCGTCTCCTCCAATCGCAGCAATCGTTCCCACATTTTCGTGACCCTGAATAATCGGAAACTCCAGCTTCCGGTCGCCGTACTGCGTCACATACCCCTGAAACGTGTGCTTGTCCGTCCCGCATATCCCGGACATCTCCATCTTCACCAGCACACACCCCGGCCCGGGCTCCGGCAACGGGTACTCCCGCAATTCATACTGTCCAGGTCTTACCAGTGTTGCCGCGAGTACGCCTTGGGCCGACATTGCCGAGTCTCTTTCACTTTGTTGGGCCGGTGACCTGTTACCAGCCACGTGTTTCGAAATTGCGGGGAACCGTTGTTTCTGCAATGATTCCCCGCTCGGGGTTAGAGGGGTTGCTAGGGACAAATCGTCAGAAATTCAACTTCAAAGAAAGTTGGCCGATGCGCGGCGGCGCGGCCTGGTTGATGGAGCCAAAAGTGGGTGTGGTTGATATTGGTGGTCCTAGTGCTGGATTAGAGTTAAAGCTGCTGAGCCCAATCGAGCCCGGCGCTATGAACTGGGCGTGATTCCAGATGTTAAACAGCTCGGCGCGGAATTGCAGAACGAAACGCTCGTTGAGCTGAGTGTTCTTGAGGACGGCGAAATTCCAATTGTTGACGCCGGGTCCATGGAAGAAGCGCCGGTTCGCAGTGCCTTCTTGGCCGAGCGCCGATCCCTGGAATGAACTGGGGTCAAAGAATAGACAGGCACCGGGACACTGAGATTTCCGCGGATCCAGGGTATGGACCGGAGCCACACGGTTTGGGGTATCCACGGAAAGAGGAATTGGCCCACCAAAGTTAGTGCCAAGCAAGGATTGATCGTCCGTTTCGACGAGGGTGATGGGAAGGCCGGTGGCAAAACGCGTAATACCACTGATCTCCCAGCCGTTGGTCAGTTTCTTCGGGCCGGGCAACATCTCAAACGGCAAACGGTAATTGTAGCTGACTACGAAATTGTGGGTGGAATCGAAAGCGGATAGTCCGCGGCTCAATTTCGGATTGACGGGATTGACCTGCTCGCCGTACCCGGAAGCCAAGTCAATAGCCTTGCTGAACGTGTAGCCCAGGAGCATCTGCAACCGGCCGCTGGTGTGCCGCCAGTTGATTTGCGCCGAATTGTACGCGGAGTTGCCGATATTGATGAAGTACGAATCGTTTCCGAACGCGACAACTGGCCCGCTGGCCAGCGTAACCACGCCGTTCGGACTAACGCCCTGGTTAAGCGGTGTGCGTGACCCGCCCACCATCGCTCCGCCGGGCAGCGTGTACACCGAGTTTTCGTTCCCGGGTCCACACATCGGGGTGGCATTCTCCGCTCTCAGTTGGAGGCAAAGCGCGGGGCTTCCAGGATTCGCCGAGAGCGCCAAGAGTAGATGATGTGCCTGCGTACCTACATAACTAACGGTCAACAAATCCGAAGGCGTTATCTGGCGCTGAAGGGAGAGTTCGTAGTTTTCCGCATACGGTGATTTATTTTTGTTGAAGAACGCCGGCGAACTGCCGATCGTGCCAAACGCTGTCAGGAAGTCAACCACGTTGTCGTAAGGACAGAACTGGCCGGCTTGACAGGAGTTGGTGGCTGGGTTGCTGGCTGAAAAGTGCTTTGGCGGGGGCTGGATTGGAAAGAAGTTCTGAATGGAGTTGCCTGTCGCCCGGTTTGTGAAAGGAGCAGCAAAGACGGGAGAACCCTGGCCGGTAAAATCTCCAAACGGTGCATCTCCAATTTCGTTAAAATTTGTTGCGCCTTCGAGGGCTGTAAAGAACCTGCCGTAGCCCGCCCGGATACTTGTGGAGCCAGGTTTCCCGAGAATCTTCCCCAGCGTACCCTCGTGGTCGCCGAACGAATAGGCGAGTCCGAGGCGCGGCGCAAAGTTGTTCCAGCGGGTGGGGGCTAAAGAACTGGGAACGCCAGGGTCACCGGGGAAAACCCAGCCCTTCGGGGAGCCTGGAAAAACAACGGATTGCTCGCCGGGTATGATGGTCTGTATCTCGTTAAACTTTTCGTGCCAGAAAGAGTTCACGTCGTAACGCAGTCCGTAGTTCAATGTGAGATTTGATTTTATCCGCCAACTGTCTTGTCCGTAGAGGCCAAAATAAAAGCTCCGACCGTAGGAGGGAAAGGCCAGCCCCTGAACAAAGGAGCTCGGAGCGCCGATGAGAAAATCAACGATGTCGCTGCCGGTTTCGCTGTTCCCGCCGTTAACATTCGTGCCGAAGAACAAGTTGCCATTTGCGGCGTTGGAGAGATTCTCCTCAAGCTGATTGTAGTGGTATTGGCCACCGAATTTCAGGGTGTGCGTGCCGATGACCTTGCTCAAGTTGTCGAGGAACTGGAAGCTGTTCTGGGTGATGCGGATCGGTTTGCTGGGCACTCCGATCGTGAAGTTATTGAAGTCCGTTTCGGGGACGCCTTCCACGCTCGGCGTCCCAACAAAAATACCGGGCATCCGGTTTGCACCAGAAGCAAATCCCAACTGGGCCAGCTTCGTTTGCGTTCCGCCGAGCGGCTGGTTAAAGGGCGTATCCAGGCGGAAGTACCCGAAACGAAATTCATTTACCGTGGCCGATCCGAAAGTCTTGGTATCCCCAAGATTGACAACGTGAGTCTGCCCCTTGGACTCAATGCTAAATCCTGGATACGTGGGATTGGGAGATGCCCAGTAAGGATCGATCCGGTCGAATTTATCGAAGTAATAATATGCTGAGAGCAATCCCCATCTTGTGTTATCGTCCGCTCGCCCGCTGAATTTGTTGTCGTGCAAATCGATCTTGCCCGCGTTCGTTGAAAAGGCATTTTGCGCCGCATTATTTGCGGGCTGAATGAACGGCAGCATATTTTTGGCGATTGAATTGAAGAGACTTGGGTTCAGATGGGCGTTGGGGAAAACGCAACCTGTCACCGGATCAGTTGAGGTGCAACCATTGAAATAATACCTTTCGCCGTTCGCAATAGGCTGGCCGCCTAATTCCTGCGACAGCTGGTTCGCCCAGGGATTTGCTCCGGGAAGGCTCACAACTGTGCCGGTGAGCTGGCTGGCGACGGATGACAAGTCTCCCTGCTGTAACAGAGCCGCGCTTGGTGCGGAGTTGATTGTTTGCGGAACTGCTTGAATTAGTCGATTCCCTTGATAGTCCGCAAAAAAGAAAAGTTTGTCTTTCTTGATCGGACCTCCAAACGTACCGCCGAACTGGTTTTGGTGATACGCGCCCTTTTGTCCCGCCGGGTCAAAGAAATTCCGCGTATTCAGCCCTGTGTTTCGCAAAAATTCAAAAGCATTGCCATGCCATCCGTTCGTGCCCGATTTGGTGACCACGTTGATCTGCCCGCCGCTGTAGTTTCCGTATTCCGCGTCGAAGTTGTTGGTCAATATCCGGAACTCCGCGATCGAATCAAGGTTGGGAACGGCTCCGGCGCCCGAGAAGCCCGTTTCTTGCACCGTCACCCCGTTCAAGATGAAGCCGTTTGCCGCTTCGCGCTGCCCGTTGACGGAAAGCTGGCCCGCACTCAAGTCCCCAGAGACTCGGGGTATCGCGAACGTGGCTGAGAGGAACGCACCCGCGTACGCCCCGGTCATCCCCGAAGTCTGCGAAACCACCCCGGGCTGCAAAGCAAGCAAATCGGTATAGCTGCGGGTTACAAGAGGCACGGCAGTCATCTGTTTGGCTTCGATGACCTCGCCCATCTGCGTATTGGCCGTCTCCACGTGCAGCGCGTCGCTCTCCACTACGATCTTTTCTGTCGATTGCCCGACTCGCAATGGGACGTCCACGACGAGCGCATCATTCACGTCCAGTACCAACCCTGTTTTCTGGTACTCTTTGAATCCCCTTTGTTGTACATCAATCGTGTATTTCCCCAGCGGCAGCGATTGGAACGAGTAATACCCCTGTCCATTCGTCTTCTGCGTTTCGGCTATCCCCGTGTCCACGTTTGTCGCGGTCACCGTGGCCCCCACCACTGCCGCGCCGCTCGGGTCCGTTACCGTCCCGGAAATGCTCGCGGTAACACCCGCATTCAGCCGGCCACAAAACAAAACTGCAAGCGCCAACACCAATACGCCCACATACGTGCGAAGTCGCGTGACTTGCATTTTCCCCTCCGAGTGAACTTATCTGACTCGAACCCCGTTTTCGGCCGCGTGGCCCTCCGGCATTTGGCGGCGCACCTGGTCGCACCGTTTCTCTTCGCCCTCGCCATCCAAATCTAACCGGTTATCGCTTGGCACGCGTTATAGTTCAGCGCTCCCTCTTTGTCAAGAAGTTTTGCCCTCGCCTCTTTCGTTGTGTGGGAAATCAGACTGTCGAACCGTTTCAACTCCTGCAAATCACCTCAATCGCCTCTCGTAATCACAGCCGTGCATGAGCGCCGCACACGGTTCCGCCACCGCACTCAACCGTCGCGCGAACCCTCATCTCTATAACCGATTAGACCAATGGAAATTTTCGTTGCGCCTGATGCTCACGGCGCAGAAGACAAACGCGTGCCCGTGTAGCCGCCGGGCTTTGCTCGGCAAGCCGGGTTCGTCCGAACCAGCTGCCGCTGACTTGCTCTAATTGAAATCGAGGTTTACTTCAGGAAGTCCAACAGCGTTGGCAGGCCCAGCACGCGCGCCGTCGCACTCAATGTCGCCTGATTCGCCACTTGCGCCTGCGCGAAATTGCTCGCCACGGTCGCCAGGTCCGCCCCCACGAGGGCGTTTTCCTGCTGGCTCAAATTTAATTTGCCCGCCTTCGTGGTATGCCCTCAGGTGCAGCAGCCCTTCCGGATTCTTTCCCGCTGCCGTTCGCTTGTCTGGCGTTTCAATCCCGTGGTCCACCGAATTCCGCACCAGGTGCGTCAACGGATCCTTGATCGCCTCGATGATCGTCTTGTCCAGCTCCGTCTCTTTCCCCTCCATCTCGATCCGCACTTCCTTGCCGCAGCTCATCGCCACGTCTCGCACCGTCCGCGGAAATTTGCTCCAGATGTTTCCAATCGGCTGCATCCGCGTTTTCATCACTCCTTCCTGCAGTTCCGAAGTGATCAGGTTCAGCCGCTGCCCGCTCGCCAACAACCCCGCGTCCCGCACTCCCTGCGTGTGTTGCAGAATCTGGTTCCGCGCCAGCACCAGCTCTCCCACTAAATTCATCAGCCGGTCCAGCAGCGCCACATCCACGCGAATCGACGATTCGCTCACCGCGCTTCTCGCCGCCTGCTGCACCTGCACCGCCGCCATCAGGTCCTGCGACTTCAGCATCCCGCGTTCCACCAGGATTTCCCCAATCGACCGCTTGTCCCCTTCCAGTTGCCGCTGCACCGCATACGCCACGTCTTCCGGCGTCACCGTCCCCATCTCCACCAGAATTTTGCCCAACTGCTTCGGCGGCCCTGGCTCCTCCGCATTCTTCTCGGCGTTCTCTGCCTTCTCAGCATTGACCCGTTTCTCCGCCGCGACTTCCGCTCGCTTCTCTTCCTCCTTGACCTCCTTAACTTCCTTAACCTCCTTTACCTCCTTTTCCTCCACATCCTTCTGCAGCCTTTTCAGCGTTTCCACCAATTCCCCGTCGTTGCGCTCTCCTTCATTCCCGCTCGTCTCGATGCTCGCCAGCATCTGCCTCACCCCATCCACCAGGCTCAGCAGCGCCGTCGTCCGCTCCGGCGTCAATTCAATCGTCCCGTCCCGCAACAAACTCAGCAGGCTCTCCCCCGCATGCGCCACGCTTTCCAGCTTCCCGAACGCCAAAAATCCGCATGTCCCCTTGATCGTGTGAATCGTTCGAAAAATGCTCGACAGCGTCTCCCGGTTGCGCGGGTCTTTTTCCAGAATCACCAGCTCCCGGTCCAGCCGGTCCAAGTTTTCGTTGCTTTCTAGCAGAAATTCGCGAACGATCTCATCGCCCATTCCCTCTTCCTTCGTCTGTTCCGCTTCGGGACTCGCCACAGCCGGTTCCGCTCCTCGCCCCTGGCTCTTCCGTTTTTTTTCTTTTGTACTCACACAATCCCTTCGCAAACGCGCGTGCGCCTACTTTCCCCGTGCACCTGACGTTCCAGCATGATTCTCTCCAAGCACCGCGTATCCGGCCCTTTTCAATTTCCCTTCTTTCTCTTCTTCCACCGCATCCCTTCTCTTTTCTTCAATCCATGTCCATTCCCCGTCCATTCATTCGTCGCAACCTCAATTTTTTCTCCCTCTTCGCTCCCTCTTCCTTTTCAACTCGGCAGGTTCGCTTCATTCCGGCACACCCTCTTTTCATCTCTCTCATTAATATTTCCTCACCAAGCCGGGTGCCGCACCCTTAGTCCTGAGCGAAGCCGAAGGGCCTGCGGTATTCAGGGTGGGGGTTTTCGAGCCCACCGGGCACGCCAACTCTGCTTCTTCCCGCGGTTTCAGCGGTATGAATCTCCCGATTGACGAACCCGCCCCGGGTGGCCCACACGCCGTTTTTGCGTGTGGGCTCTTGGGTTCCTCCTGCCTTTGTAGGGCTCGCCTTCCGGTTACCCGGGCATCAGCCTATCGCTGGCGCCTGCGGCGGATAAAAACCCCTTGTCTCTCGGGCAGGCGGAGCGTCCTATGTCCAAGCTAAGGTCCATAGCGCAAGTTCCGGCTTGCATCAAAAGCGGCTCCTGCGTATCAAATATCAGTGATGGCTCTTCTACTCGTCGCTGTGGTGACCACCCTCTTCACTGTCCTTGTGCACTCGCTCATCCCACCAACGATCGTCGCGGGCATTCGCCATCATTTTGCGCGGGGCCGAGCCGGCGTCTTCTTCTGGGACGCGATCCTTGTGATGTTCTTCATCCTGCTGACGCTCGCTGCTCATTTCGTCGAGATTGCAATCTGGGCCCTATCGTTCGTACTCTGTGGCGAGTTTTCAAATTTCACCGCTGCCCTTTATTATTCGGGAAACACGTACACGACACTCGGGGATAGCACCACAGTGTTATCGGTCCGGTGGAGAATGTTGGCGCCCATAGAAGCAGCCAACGGGATGCTCATGTTCGGCGTCTCAACCGCCATCATCTTTGCCGTAATTCTTCGACTGGTCGAAGCAAAATTCGGCCTGCATCTCGACAAAACATCCAAAACCGGTTAACCCGTTGCGCCGGCCCTTACTTTCCTTTTGAAGTTGGCGAACGTGGCCGTATGATGGCACTCACGCGATCGGAGGGTGCGAAAATGAACTCGTCGAATCTCGTCGATCCTGCGTTTTGGAGCCGGTTGCAGTTCGCCTTCACGTTGACCTATCACTACCTCTTTCCGCAGCTAACTATGGGATTGGCGTGGTTTCTGGTGTATTGGAAATGGCGTGCCCTCCAGACGGGTGATGAAAAGTACAATCAGGCCGTTCGGTTTTGGGCCAAGATTTTCGGACTCAATTTTGCTGTGGGAGTCGTCACCGGCATCCCCATGGAGTTTCAGTTCGGCACGAACTGGGCGGACTTTACCCGCTATGCGGGCGGCGTGATCGGACAGACGCTGGCGATGGAGGGCATGTTCGCTTTCTTTCTGGAAAGTGCCTTCGTCGGCGCGCTGATCTGGGGCGAGAAGCGACTCGGTCCGCGGTACCACTTCTTGGCCGCGCTGGGGGTTGCGCTAGGGAGCTGGCTTTCCGCCTACTTTATTCTGGCCACGAATGCTTTTATGCAGCATCCCGTGGGCTACCAAATCGAAGCCAATGGCTCGCTTGGCATTGCCAGTTTCAGTACCTATCTGTTGAATCCCTGGGCCTGGGTGCAGTTCCTCCACAATCAAATGGCGGCGCTCGTGACCGGCTCGTTCGTAGTCACAGCAGTGGGGGCCTTTTATGCCCTGCGGGGACTCCGTCCGATCCAGGCTCGACTCTATCTGCGCGCGGGCACGCTCGCTGGGCTTGTCGCGTCCGTTCTTGTTGCCTTTCCGACCGGCGACCAGCAGGCCAAGATGGTCGGCAGACACCAGCCGGTAACACTCGCTGCAATGGAAGGCAAATTCGTGGGCGGACCCGTTGCGGGTGTCGCCGTTATCGGGCAACCCAATATTGCTGCCCGCCGGCTCGAGAATTCCATCGAGGTTCCCGGCGCACTCAGTTTTCTCGCCTACGGCACTTTTCAAAGTTATGTGCACGGACTGCAGGAATATCCCGAGGATGCCTGGCCCGACAACATAGAGCTTTTGTATTACTCGTTTCACTTAATGATCACGCTTGGCTCGATTTTCATCCTCCTGATGGCCTATGCCGGTTTCCAGAATTGGCGTGGCCGACTGGAATCCAACACCTGGCTGCTCTGGGTGTTGATGCTGGCGTTTCCCTTTCCTTACATCGCCAACACACTGGGCTGGATGACGGCCGAACTGGGACGTCAACCATGGCTGGTCTACGGCCTTTTTCACACACGTGACGGCTACAGTAAAGTGGTGTCCAATGGCGACACCATTTTCACCTTGATTGGTTTCGCCGGGCTTTATTTTGTACTCGGTCTGCTCTTTCTCTTTCTGGTCGGTCGTGAGATCGCCCACGGTCCGGACGAGAAAGTGGTTGCCGGCCGTGGAAAGGAGTCGTTTGTATGATCGCGACGTGGTACGGCATTGTCAGTTTTATGCTCATCGTCTACGTGGCCCTGGATGGCCGCAATTTCGGCGCCGGAATGCTCCACTGGCTTGTCGCTAGAACGCCCGAGGAACGGCGGCAGCTGGTTGCGGCCATCGGGCCGCTTTGGTCTTGGCACGAAGTGTGGCTCGTCGGTTTTGGCGGCACATTGGTCGCGGTATTTCCAAGGCTGATGGCCTCGGCTTTTGCAGGCTATTACCTCGCGCTCTTTCTGATTTTATGGTGCCTGATTCTGCGCGGGATTTCCCTGGAAGTTGGCGGCCATATTAACGATCGCCTTTGGCAGGGGTTCTGGGATTTCGTTTTCGTCTTTTCCAATTTTCTCTTGGCCATCCTTTTCGGCGCAGCGGCAGGCAACCTGGCGCGTGGAGTTCCGCTCGATGCCCATGGCAATTTCTCGATGGCTTTTTTCACGGATTTCAGCGTGCGCGGCTATGTGGGACTTCTCGACTGGTACACGGTATCCATTGCGCTTTTCTCGGCAGTCATACTGGCCGCTCATGGCGCGACCTATCTCACGCTGAAGACGGAAGGCCCAGTGCATGACCGTAGCGCAACGTGGGCGAAGTACCTCTGGGCAGCGGTTGCCCCGCTCTTTCTCGCAATCTCGGTTGAGTCGTGGGTGGTTCGTCCCGACCTTCCAGGCCAGGCGATTCATAATCCATTTTGCTGGCTGGGGTCGCTCGTGGCCATCGTCTCGACCATCATGCTGATTTCGGGCCTTTCGACTCGACGGGAATTGCGGGCTTTCCTTGGGTCGAATGGTCTCCTGGTGGGCTTGTTGGCCACCGGAGCCGGTGCTATTTTCCCGGTGATGCTTTATTCGACCCTTGCGCCTGAGAATTCACTGACTGCCTACGCCGTCGCTGCCAACCCCCGCGCCCTCCACGTCGCCTCCATTTGGTGGCCGTTGGCTTTCGTGCTGGCGACCACCTATTTCGTCTTCATCTCGCTACGCTATGCCGGAAAAGTCAGCCTCAAGCGAGACACCCAAGGGTTTTACTAGAGGCTATCGTCCTGCACATGGTTCCGTTCCCATGTCGCCCCTTTGATCGGCGTACTCTCCCCGTTTTGCGGTGAGAAAGGCCCGCGTCAAGTAGACCAGTGCCTCGGTAAGGTCCCGGTACGGCAAATGTCCGTCAACGCGACCAACCAGGCGTTACGAAAGGAAGTCCAATCCAGAGGAAGTGGTGCGCTGAAGGAAATGAGGGTAAAGGCCGTCACTGTGCCTGCCCGTTGTAGAACTGTTCTTGGCACAGGCCATTTATTTCGTATAATGCAGGCCACAGCTAAGATTGGTAAGAGTGCGCGTGACGTGCACCGTATCGTCAATTAATCCATAAGTAATTAAGGAGGACACTATGGCCAGCGAGCGACCGCACCTCAGGGTTCCACCCACCAAAGCAAACTTCGATACTGACTTTCGAAACAAGGACAAACTCGGAGACGAGTTTGAGGAATTCAAGGAAGCAGTCGAAAAGGCGGCGAAGTCCTCTCCAGATGTTCAAAAGTTGATCGTTCCCCTGGCAAAACTAGAGAACGCAGTGAAAATTGGGGCTTGGGGTATAGTCTTTGTGCCGGAAGACGAGCAGAAACAGCGGCCTTAGCCGGCCGAGTATAATGCAAGCCGCAACCGAGATTGGAAAAAGTGCGTATGGTGCGGACCGTGTCGTTAATTAATGTCTAGGTGATTAGGGAGGATATCATGCCCAACCAGCATCCTAAGGTTCCAGCCACCTCAGCAAACTGCGAAGAAGACCACAAAGCTAAGCTGAAACTGAATGAGGAGTTCGCGGAATTCAAGAAAAGGGTCGAAAATGCGGCGATGAAGTCTCCAGATGTCAAGCAATTGATCGTTCCCCTGGAAAAACTGGAGAAAGCGATGATCGTCGCGGCCCATGGCAAGCATCTTATTGCAGTGGAAGACGAGCAGAAGCGGCAGTCTTAGCGCGCCGAGTGAATCACCAGGGTTGTCTAGCTTGGAATAGCTTTTCAAGAATATGCATCCGTTGCGCAGGACGGGCAGCAGCGCCGAGAAGCTACTTAAGCGATCTTCCTGCCTTGTGTTCTCGTTCGAGGATCAAGGTCTCCGCTGCACAAACTATCTCACCGGGGTAACCGTCGCAAGTACTCCTATACTAGTCGCAGTCCTGAACTTTTTCGATCGCTGGCGGAAAAGGCAAGAAATCAAGCACCTGCTCCGCGGCTATAGCGCGAGTTCCGTCCGAACTACCATCCGGCAACTTCTGGACCACACATTGTTGATTGAAAAAGACTCGGCTCAAGCGAATCGCGAAGAGGGAATGGTGTTGTGGAATACGTGGGAACTTGAGGCTCGCTTTTTCCACTTTGCTACCAAGCATGCCTTTCGCCTGGGCGCGCCGTTGCCGGACGAAACAGAGCTTACTCGTACATTGTTGAGCAAAGGCCCCCAGCCGGAGCTGATCAAACGCTACCGCTCTGCTGATCATATCGCCCTGCCAAGCCCACGTCCTTCCCTGAACTCCGAGTTCCCACGTGTACTGCTTCGGCGGCGCACGCTTCGGCAGTTCGGCCGCGGCCGGCTTTCACTCGAACACCTTTCCGTCTTGCTGTGGCTGACTTGGGGTGTGACCGGACGGCTACCGTGGCCGGGCTTAGGGAGGCTCATATTAAAGACGAGCCCTTCCGGCGGCGCTCGCCACCCGATAGAGGCCTACTGTTGGGCGTTACGGGTCACTGGCTTGCCACGCGGAGTCTATCACTACCGGGGCGATGGGCATTACTTGGAACGGCTGCATAACGGTGCACAATCCGCTCGCGTCGTTGAACTGTGCGCCCGTCAGGAATGGGTACGCGACTGCGCCGCGCTTTTCGTGATGACGGGAGTGCTCCCCCGGGTCATGTGGCGTTACGGCTTTTCTCGCGCGTATCGCACAGTTCTTTTGGAAGCGGGACATTTTTGCCAGACGTTTTGCCTGGTTGCCACGTGGTTGGGCCTGGCTCCGTTCTGTACCGCCGCTCTGGTTGACCAGGAAATCGAGGCTGACCTGGGCCTTGACGGTTCGAGCGAATCGGTACTCTACGCTGCCGGGGTAGGAGTGAAACACACAACGGCAGCATCGGCTGACTAAGAAGAAGCGGTGGGCAGTAGCGGCTCTTGCGTTTCGTGTCGCATGGCCTGCAGCCAGGCTTGTCGAGCAGATTCCAAGTAAGTCTGGAAATCCTGATCATTGCGCAGATTCTTATACAGCGGATTGCGAGCGAGAAATGGGTAGTTGCGAATACCGAGTTCTTCTGCTCTTCGCAGCCAGCGAAGCGCTTCGTCATTCCGATGGGCAGCGGCCAGAACTTCTGCGACGTCGATACAATACCCGGCGTCGGACCAGTACACATGTCTATGCTGGCTCAGCCATCCCTGAATCGAAACGGACCTCCCTTCTAGGACGTCGAGCAGCGTTACAAGCCCTTGGACAGTCGGGTCATGAGGTGACCGGATAGAGAGTGTGCGCACGATCTCGTCGGCTTCAGCAAGTTTGCCGCGCGCCGTCAAAATGCGGGCCAGCGTTGCTTCACCGAGAAGATCATTGGGATGGAGGCTAAGCTCCTCGCGTGCCTGTTTCTCGGCTCGATCTAAATCAACCTGATATCGATACGCGATGGCCAACTCTCGGCGTACCATGTTGGGATCCAATTCGTTCGCACGCAGAAACGCACGTACGCTCTGGTCCGGCAGCCCACGATCTATGTAATAGAAGCCGGCCGCATAGTAGGCCAGTGCAGAGCCGGGCGAGCGCGCAAAGGCTTCGCGCAGGCGCGCCTCCGTTTGATTCACTTGCCCTGCTTGAAGTTCGATGAGCGCCAGTGCTGCATATGCCTCGCCGAGACCAGGATCCAATTCGATGGCGCGATTGGCTTTTTGGCGAGCCAGACCAAGACTTGTTGGGGCCTCCGAGTAGCCCCAGAATACAGCAATCCAGTGCAGCTTGGCTAAACTCACTAATGCCAGTGTGAAGCGCGGATCAAGCTCAAGAGCTTCGTCTAGCCGCTGTTCAGCGCGTGAGAGTTGTTCCGCGCTTGGGTCTTTCCAGAACAATTCCATCTCGTAGTTGCTGTGAAGATAAGCTTGAAACGCATCCGCTTGTTGCGTGGGAGGAGTGATAAAGCGAGCCCGCTGTTCCGCGTCGGTAGAGGCCTTAAGTGAATCCACGATCTCACCGGCCATCAGGTGTTCAACTTCAATCGCTTCGGTAAAGCGCCGCGTGTAGGCATTCCCGGCAATCTGCACATTCTTTCGGACGTCTAGAAGTTCATAACTGAAACTCAGAGTTGGGCCTTCGATCTGATAGCTGCCGCTTAAGACCGTATCCACTTTCATTCCTTGGCCCACTACGAGCGGATCGAGCTTCGGGTCGGCGAGATTCACCGTTCCCGGCGGAGGATGCACTTCGAGTAATCGCGAGTTGGTTAGTTTCGCACTGAGCACATCGGCGAGACCCGTGCCAAAATAATCGTATTCTCCAGGACCGCCGATCCTGCGAAAAGGCAAGATCGCGATTGAGTGGATGCGGCTAACATTTGCCACTGCGGATGCCTCGGCGGTTGGTTGGCGCTGCCGGTGAATCCAAAGGGTTCCGGTGGCGATCGCCGAAACCAAAACGATCAGCACGGCGAGCCCCCGTCGAACCAGCCTCACGCTGGCGTGCTTATTCTTCGGCGCGATGGGCATGGGCCCGGCGGTCTCTCCCGTAACCGCGGTCCGGGCTGATTCCGTGTCGCGTTTCAGCCGCTGCAAATCGGTGCGAATGTCCGCGGCATTCTGGTAGCGCAGGTTGCGGTCTTTCTCGAGAGCTTTGTTTATGGCCTCTTCGAGCTTCGGTGGAAGATCGGGATTCAGTTGGACGGGAGGCACCGGGATGCGGTTGAGGATACCGTCGAAGATCACGCCCGAATTTCCACCACGGAAGGGTAGAGCACCAGCCGCCATTTCATAGAGCACAACACCGAAGGAGAAGAGATCGGTGCGGGCATCGAGGTCTTTAGCTCGAACCTGCTCGGGCGACATGTAGGAGACTGTGCCCACGGCCGCTCCCGGGAGCGTAAGGTATTCTGGGTTGTCTGGCGAGATCGTCACGGTAATGGCATTCTCGGCGGCAAGCTCCGATGTGGTGACTTTGGCGAGGCCGAAATCCAGAATCTTGGCATGGCCGCGCTTGGTTACGAAAATGTTCGCTGGTTTGATGTCGCGGTGGATAATGCCTTGGCTGTGCGCCGCGGCAAGCGCATCGGCAATCTCGATTCCTAAGTCCAGAACCTCGTCCGCCGGCAGCGCCTTGCCGGAAATGCGGTGCCTCAATGTCTGGCCGTCGAGAAACTCCATGGCAATGAATTGCTGGCCATCTTGCTCGCCAATGTCGTAAACCGTGCAGATGTTGGGATGATTCAGGGCCGAGGCGGCGCGCGCCTCGCGTTTGAATCGTTCCAGCGCGTGCGAGTTGTGCGCAAGATCTTCGGGCAGGAATTTGAGCGCTACGAAGCGGCCGAGTCTTATGTCCTCAGCCTTGTAGACCACACCCATACCGCCACCCCCGAGCTTCTCCAGGATGCGGTAGTGGGAGACGGTCTGCCCAATAAATGAGCGGGAGTCCGCCATTTGTGGACATCTTAAGTTGCAGTCAGAGGCAAGTCAACGAACGGAGCCTAGGGGGATAGCCGATGAACTGGGCAGCCAGCATCCCATGGAACCTGGACCTGATAAACCACGGCACCAGTCGCTCCGGCACCAAGGTCTTCAACCCCGTCCGCGCCGGGTACGCCGCCGCCGTCAACCCGGTATGTCCCGGGTCCACAACAATGGCGTCGTAGCGCGATCCTGATGACTTCATCCCAAAATGGTTCTGCCTATAAAGTGAGTTGCAAAGTGCAGTTTTTCTATCACAAAGGAAAAATCAGAAGAGCCCCGGCGAATCGAACGGCAGGCCGACATAATTCTCCGCAAGCGACGTCGAAGCCGCGCGCGAACTCGTCACATAACCCAATTCCGCGAGATGGATCTGGTGTGAAAAGCCATCCTCATTCGGAAAACGATGCAGCATCGAGGTCATCCACCACGAAAACCGCTGCCCTCTCCACACCCGCCGCAAACACCGCTCGGTATAGCGCTCCAGCTCATCGCGGCTCCCGCTTTCATAAAACTCGACCAGCCCGCGCGTCATCACCCGCACATCAGCCACCGCCAGATTCAATCCCTTCGCGCCTGTCGGCGGTACGATGTGCGCCGCATCGCCCAACAAAAACAAGTTTCCAAACTGCATCGGCTCGGCCACAAAGCTCCGCATCGGGGTGATGCCCTTCTGAAATATCGGCCCGTCCTTCAGCACAAATCCGTCCCGCGTCGCCATCCGCGTGCGCAACTCCTCCCAGATTCGCTCGTCCGGCCAGTTGGCAATCTCCTCGTCCACTGCGCACTGCAAGTACAGCCGCGAAACTTCCGGCGACCGCATGCTCATCAGCGAGAAGCCACGCTCGTGATACGTATAAATCAATTCGTTGGACGCAGGCGCCACGCGAGCCAAAATCCCCAGCCACGCAAACGGATACTGTCGCTCATAAAATCGAATCTGCCCCGCCGCGACCGCCGGCCGGCAAATCCCGTGAAACCCGTCGCACCCGGCGAGGAAATCGCACGCAATTTCGTGCTCGCTGCCATCCTGCACATAGCGAATTCTCGGCCGCGACTCGAAATCGGAAATGCGCATCGCTTCGGCCTCGAAAAAAATGGGCGCGTCATACGCGATCCGCGCTGCAATCAGGTCCTTCACCACTTCCTGCTGCGCATAAACGGTGATCGATTTTCCCACCAGGTCCTGAAAGTCGATGCGGTGCCCCTGCCCGTCAAAACGCAACTCGACACCCTGGTGCTGCAATCCCTCGCGCTGCATCCGCGCGCCAACGCCCGACTCCCGGAGCATATCCACGGTCCCCTGCTCCAGCACACCGGCGCGCACGCGGCTCTCCACATACTCACGTGAATGGCTTTCCAGCACCACGCTCTCGATTCCCTGCAGATGCAAAAGGTGCGCCAGCATCAAGCCGGCAGGCCCGGCGCCCACAATTCCAACTTGTGTTCGGATAATGGCCATGGAAACGTCGCGCCGCGCCCCTCTTACGAAAACTTCTCGATCACTTCTTTGGGAATCGGGTGACTCTTCACTTTGGATGACTCGCCCGGCTCGCGCACCGTCCACACGCGCTTTTCGATTCCCTCAACGGCCAGCAGATCGCCGCGAAACAGCTTGTGCTGCAGCGAGAAGCTGCTGGTGCCCCACTTCGTCACGCACGATTCCACCGTCACAAGATCCCCAAACGACGACGGCACCCTAAAATCGCAACTCGCCTGCACCAGCGGAATTCCAGCAATCTTGAATCGCCGCAGCATCTCCGCCTTGGGATACCCCAACGCGCGATGAAACAATGCGTTCGTGCATGCATCAAAGTATTCGAAGTACCGTGGGAAGAAAACAATGCCGAAGGGGTCGCAATCCCCCCACTCAATCTGGATTTCGCGTCGGTTGGTCAGCATTTTAGAGGTTCAGCCCGGCCGGTCAATCTGGCCACTGAGAGTCTACCTCACACCGCGCGGCCCGCGTATACCGTTTGGTTTTCTGCTGTGTGTTTACGGTAGACTGTGGGTCAGGGAAAGAACTCCAAAAAATGATTATCGCTTACATCTGTGACGCCATTCGCACGCCCATCGGACGCTACGCCGGCGCGCTTTCGAGCGTGCGAACCGACGACCTCGCCGCACTTCCGATCAAGCAGTTGGTGGAACGCAATCCCACGGTGGACTGGAGCGCACTCGACGACGTTGTCTACGGGTGCGCGAATCAATCCGGCGAAGACAATCGCAACGTCGCGCGCATGGCTGTGCTCCTCGCCGGCCTGCCGAAAGAAATTTCCGGCACCACTGTCAATCGCCTTTGCGGCTCCAGCATGGACGCAGTCGCCGTTGCCGCGCGCGGCATCAAGAGCGGCGAAGTGGATCTGCTGATCGCCGGCGGCGTCGAAAGCATGTCCCGCGCTCCGTTCGTCGTGGGCAAGGCCGACGCCGCGTTTGCGCGCAATTTGAAACTCGAAGACACCACTCTCGGCTGGCGCTTTGTGAATCCCGCCCTTAAGGCCAAGTACGGCACTGATTCCATGCCGGAGACGGGCGAGATCGTAGCCGAGGAATTTCATATTTCCCGCACCGATCAGGACTCGTTCGCCCTGCGCAGCCAGCAACGCGCCGTCGCCGCGATAAAAGCCGGCCGCCTGGCGGAAGAAATCTTCGCCGTGCCCATCCCGCAAAAAAAAGGTGATCCGTTGCTGGTTTGCGGGGACGAGCATCCCCGCGCCGACACGACGCTCGAAGCTCTGGCCAAGCTGAAAGGCGTGGTGAAACCCGACGGCACCGTGACCGCGGGCAACGCTTCGGGCATCAATGATGGCGCCTGCGCACTGCTGCTCGCTTCCGAGGCGGCTGTGAAAAAACATGGCCTGACGCCGAAAGCGCGGGTCATCGCCGCGGCCACCGCCGGAGTTGCTCCGCGCATCATGGGCATGGGCCCGGTGCCGGCCAGCAAAAAGGTTCTCGCCAAGGCGGGCCTGGGCATCGCGCAGATGGACGTGATCGAATTGAACGAAGCTTTCGCATCGCAAGCGCTGGCAGTTCTGCGCGAATTAAAAGTACCCGACGACGCGCCGCACGTGAATCCGAACGGCGGCGCCATCGCCATCGGCCATCCGCTGGGCGCCAGCGGCGCGCGCCTCGTCACCACCGCACTGTACCAGTTGCAACGCACGAAGGGCCGTTATGCGCTCTGCACGATGTGCATCGGCGTGGGCCAGGGAATTTCCGTCATCATCGAACGCATTTAAAAGAGGAGAGCTGCCCATGAAACCCCTGCTGGGTTATCGCAAGCTCGCTCCTGGAACGCAGCCCAATCATCTTTATCCGCCGTATGTGTCTTCCATCAAACGCGCGCCGAAACAACCGCAGATCACGATTCCTGTCACACTCTCCGAAATCACAGGTCCGGCGTTCCCGAAAGAAATTGTTTCGCCAAAGGCATTTGATTTGACGCGCCAGCACAAAGGCGAACCGCTGGGCGAGCGCATCGCGGTAAGCGGCCGCGTTGTGGATGAGGATGGCCGCCCCGTTCGCAACGCCCTCATCGAAATCTGGCAGGCCAACGCCGCCGGACGCTACCTGCACACAAATGACCAGCACAATGCGCCGCTCGATCCGAATTTCACTGGCGAAGGACGCGCCTTCACCGACGAAGACGGCCGGTACCGTTTTGTCACCGTGCGTCCCGGCGCATACCCCTGGAAAAATCATTACAACGCCTGGCGCCCGCAACACATTCACTTTTCTCTTTTCGGCCCGGCGTTCGCCACGCGGCTGGTCACGCAAATGTATTTTCCCGGCGACCCGCTACTCGAATTCGACCCGATCTTTCACAGTGTTCCCGACGAAGCGGCGCGACGGCGCTTGATCTCTTCGTTCGACTGGCTCAGCACGGAGCCCGACCTCTCGCTGGGCTTCCGGTTTGATATTGTGCTGCGCGGCCGCGACGCCACGCCAATGGAGCGCTGAGATGCACGGCCACTCCACACCGTCGCAAACCGTGGGCCCCTTCTTCAGCATTGGCCTGAACTGGATGAACCGCGCGGATATCGCTGAGGGAATCGCGGGCGAACGCGTTGCGGTTCGAGGCCGCGTGCTCGATGGCGACGGCCAACCGGTCCCCGACGCCGTCTTGGAAATATGGCAGGCAGATGCCGATGGCCGCTATCATCATCCCGAACACGCGGACCCGCGAAACAATGCAACTCCGTTCGTTGGCTTCGGCCGCATTCCCACCGACGAACGCGGACAATTCTCGTTCACAACCATCAAGCCGGGTCCTGTCTATCACACAGATGGAAAGCCGCAAGCGCCGCACCTGCAGATTTCGGTGTTCATGCGCGGGCTTTTAAGGCAACTTGTGACGCGGATGTATTTCCCGGATGAACCCCTGAACGCTTCTGACTTGGCCTTGCAGATCGTTCCGGAATCGCGGCGCGAAACTTTAATCGCCCGGCGAATTGAGCCAGCCGGAAATACCCTGGAATGGAATGTACTCTTGCAAGGCGCAAATGAAACGGTATTCTTTGACTGCTGAAAACGGGAGACCCTCGCACCGATGAGACTCTTCGACAAATTGTTTCGTTACGAGGCGATCGATCTCATCTTCTCCGACCGCGAGTACATCCAATCTTTGCTCCATTTCGAAGGGGCACTCTCTCGCGCCGAAGCCAAAGTTGGAGTGATTCCGACGGAGGACGCGCAAATCATCACCGCCGCCTGCCGCGCCGAGCAATTCAACATAGAGGAACTTGCCGCGCAAGCCGCGCTTTCCGGCAACGTGGCCATCCCGCTCATAAAAAAACTCACCGGGTTGGTCGCGAAAGAAAGCAAAGACGCCGCCCGATTCGTTCACTGGGGTGCCACCAGCCAGGACGCGATGGATACGGGCGTGGTTCTGCAACTTCGCCGCGCGCTGGAAGTGGTGGATCAGGATCTTGCGCGCTTGACCTCTATGCTGGCTGCCCTCGCCGACAAATATCGTGCGACACCTGTCGCCGCGCACACATGGATGCAACAAGCGCTGCCCACCACCTTTGGTTTTATCGTCGCCGGATGGCTGGACGCCATTCTCCGCCATCGCTCACGGCTTTCGGATTTACGCGCGCGCAATTTGACGCTGCAATTCGGCGGCGCGGTCGGCACGCTGGCGGCTCTCTCCGGCCGAGGCCCGGCGGTTGCCAAGGCTCTTGCTGAAGAGTTGCACTTGCCTCTGCCCTCAATTCCCTGGCACACGCACCGCGACCGCATCGCAGAGATTGCCGCGGCGCTCGGCCTTTGCGTCGGAACGCTCGGCAAAATCGCGCGCGATATCTCGCTGCACGCGCAAACCGAAATCGCCGAGCTCGCCGAGCCCGCCGGCGAAGGCCGCGGCGGCTCTTCCACCATGCCGCAAAAACGGAATCCCGTAACCTGCGCAGCCGTTCTTGCCGCAGCCCAACGCGTGCCCGGACTGGTCGCGACCATGCTCTCCTCAATGGTTCAGGAACAAGAGCGCGGCCTCGGCGGCTGGCAGGCGGAATGGGAAACGCTCCCGGAAATAGTTTGCCTTTCGGGCGGTGCCTTGCATCATTTGACAGAAATGCTCCCTGGCCTTCACGTTGACGAGCAACGCATGTTGAAGAATCTCGACGCCACGCACGGGCTGATTTTCGCCGAGGCAGTCACCATGGCCCTGGGCGATCGCCTGGGAAAAATGCCCGCGCACGCACTGGTCGAGAGCGCGTGCAAGAAAGCCCGAGCGGAGAATCGCCCCCTGAAAGATGTTTTGCGCGAGGAGCACGGCTTGCACGGCTACCTCACGCACGCGGATCTCGAAGGACTCTTCGACGTTCGCAATTACATCGGCAGCGCGGAAGAATTTGTACGGCGGGTGTTGGCGGAACTAAGCAACACAGCAACCGCACGCTGAGCGAAAGGGAACATTGCCATGGCCTTTATCAAATTGCAGGATGCGCAGATCTTCTATCAGTGGGATGGGCCGGAGAACGCGCCAGTCGTTTTGTTCTCCAACTCCCTTGGCACCACGCATCGCATGTGGGATTTGCAACTCGACGCGTTCACACGCCATTTTCGCGTGCTGCGTTACGACGGCCGTGGTCACGGGCAATCAAGCGCCACGCCCGGCCCCTACAGCATCGAGCAACTCGCCGGCGACGTCGTGCAACTCCTCGACGCCCTGAAACTCGAGCGCGTTTATTATTGCGGCCTCTCGATGGGCGGTATGATCGGAATGTTTCTTGGCGCCGCGCATGCATCGCGATTACACAAAATCGTTCTTTGCAATACGGCCGCGAAGATCGGGAGTCCAGACATCTGGAACGCGCGCATCACCGCCGTGCAGCAGGGCGGAATGAAAGCGGTTGCCGGCGCGGTGATCGATCGCTGGCTTACGGCGGCGTTTCGCGCGGCGCATCCTGGAGAAACGACACAGGTCCTCTCGATGCTGGAAGGCTGCGATCCGGCGGGTTACGTGGCAAGCTCTTGCGCCGTGCGAGACGCGGACTTCCGCCAAAAACTCGGCGCCATCCGCGTCGCCACGCAAATCATCGCCGGGACGCACGATCCGGCGACGCCGCCCGCGGACGGCCGCCTCTTGAGCGAGCAGATCCGCGGCGCAAAATACGCCGAACTCCCCGCGGCGCACCTTTCCAACATCGAAGCTCGTGACGACTTCAATCGCGAAGTGTTGGCCTTTCTGAAGTCTCAGGGAGCACACGGATGAACGATCGAGAACGCCACAAAAAAGGAATGAAGGTCCGCAAACAGGTGCTCGGCAAGACGCATGTGGAGCGCGCGGAGGCAAAGAAAAACAAATTCAATGCGCCATTCCAGGATTTGATCACCCGCTATGCCTGGGGAGAAATCTGGACGCGCCCCGGCCTGCCGCGAAAAACGCGCAGCATGATCACCATCGCCATGATGGTGGCCCTGAACCGAACGGATGAGCTGCGGTTGCATCTCCACGGCGCCGTCCGCACCGGCGTCTCCCGGGAAGAGCTTCAGGAAGTGCTGCTGCAAACGGCGGTCTACTGCGGCGTTCCGGCGGCAAATCACGCGTTTCAGATCGCGGAAGAAGTTTTTGAGGAATCCCGAAGGTAGCGTCGCATTCAGGCGGTCACAGGAACTTCCGCAAGAATAGCGCTGACCCGGGGTATCGGTTGCAAACACAGGTTTGGCAGGAAATTCTGGTGTCGCGAGTCGCCGCTTGGCTCGTTCACTTTTCTAATTTCCGGCTTCCCACTCGACTTCCGTCGGTGGCAACTTGTCGGTGTCTCGCGCAAAGGTGACGTACAAAGTCGGGAGCAGGTAGATACTCAGGACCAGGGCCGCCAGCAACCCGCCCACAATCACAATCGCAAAAGGGCGCTGCGAGTCGGAACCGATCCCACGCGACAACGCAGCGGGTAGAAGTCCCAGGGTGGCCACCAGCATGGTCATCATAATCGGCCGGAGACGCAGCACCGCGCCTTGCACGGCAGCATCTTCGATCGAGCTGCCCGCAGCGCGAAGATGATTGATGTATTCCACCATGATGACGCCGGTCTGCACGGACACGCCGAACAGCGCAAGGAAACCGACACCGGACGAGACGCTGAGGTGCTCGCCCGTCAGGAGCAGCGCCAGCAAACCGCCGATGGGCGCCAACGCGACGTTGCCCAGCACAAGAAGCGCCCATTTCGGCGAACCAAACATGCTGTAGAGAATCACGTAAATAATCAGCAGCGTGATGGGCAGCACGAACAGCAAGCGCCGCTCGGAACGCTTCTGGCTTTCGTATTCCCCAGCCCAATCAAGGCGATAGCCTTCCGGCAACTTGACCTGTGCATGCACCTTGGCGATCGCCTCCTCCACCGTGCTGCCCAGGTCGCGCCCGCGCACGCTGTATTTGATCGCGACGTAGCGGGAGTTTGCTTCGCGATAAATTTCGGAAGCACCGTCGAGAGTTTCCGAGCGCGTGAGTTGCGCCAAGGAAACTCTTTCACCGCTCGGCGCGACGATGCGGATATTCTCGATGGCTTCTTTCGTGTTCCGGAAGGGCGCCTGGTAGCGGACAGCCAGATCGAAGCGCCTCTCTCCTTCGAGCACCTGGGTGACCGCCTTTCCACCCACCGCGGTTTCGATGGCGTCCTGCACATCGGCCACATTGATTCCGAACCGCGCCGCTTGCTTGCGATCCACGACAAGATTTAAATTAGGCTGACCAAGCACCCGGAAAAGGCCCAAATCCTCGATGCCCTTCACCGCTCGCATCACCTTCACGATTTCTTCCGCTTTGGCCTCCAGCGTACGCAGGTCGGATCCGTACATTTTTACGGCCAATTCGCCCTTGACTCCGCTTACAGCTTCTTCCACGTTGTCCGATATTGGTTGCGAAAAATTCCAAAGCACGCCGGGAATTTTTCCCAATTCCTTATCCATGGCGTCAATCAGCGCCTCTTTGTCTTCGTGAAAAATCGGCCGCCACTCTTCCTTTGGTTTCAGATCGACGAAATACTCTGTATTGAAAAAACCCGTCGTATCCGTGCCGTCGTCGGGACGCCCCACCTGCGAAACCACCTGCTTCACCTCCGGAAAAGAGGCTAGCAGCACGCGCGCCTGATTCATGATCCGCGTGCCTTCGGTGGGCCCGGTGCTGGGCGCGAGGGTGCCGCGCGTCCAGATTGCGCCTTCATCCAGGTGCGGCAGGAATTCGGAACCGATCACGCCGCTATAGAGGACGGCAAGCGCAAGGAGCGGAACACAAGCCCCGACCGACAACGTGATCGGCTTGTGTTCGATGGCCCAGCGCAGCGAGTGGCGGTAGCGTTCGCGCAGAAATTCCATGACCGGGTTGTGCCACTCCTTCACGCCCTTCCGGAAGAGCACTTCAGCGAGCACCGGGGCGATGGTCATTGAAAAAATGAGTGCGCCGAGCAGCGCGAACGCCACGGTCCACGCCATGGGCCGGAACAACTTCCCTTCCACGCTCTGCAACGTATAAATCGGCATGTAAGCGGTGATGATGATGGCGATCGCGTAAAAAACGGGACGCTGAATCTCGTGAGCGGCATCGCGAATTCGCTCCAGCGGAGTCTTTTCGGCTGCACTGATTAATCCGAAATGCCGCACGATGTTTTCGATGACGACGACCGCGCCGTCCACAACCATTCCGAAGTCCAAAGCGCCGAGCGACAGCAGGTTTGCTGGGATTTTATTCAGGTCCAGGCAAATCGAGGCGAAGAGCAGTGAGAACGGAATGGTCATTGCGACGATCAATGCGCCGCGCACGTTGCCGAGAAAGAAAAACAGGATCACCGAAACCAGCAGCACGCCTTCCGAAAGATTGTGCAACACCGTATGCGTGGTGTAGTGGACCAGATCGCTTCGATCGAGGAACGGAACGATCTGCACGCCCTTGGGCAGGATGCGCTCGTTCAACTCCTTCACTTTGGCGTGAATTCCGTCCAGCGTGCTGTCGGACTCCGCGCCCTTCTGCAGCAGAACGATTCCCTCCACTACGTCGTCGTTGTCGATCACGGCGCCATCTTCGCGCTTGACGGCTTTGCCAATCTGCCCAAGGCGAATTTTGGGCCCTTGCGTGACGGTGGCGATGTCTTTCACCCGAAGGGGCGTGCCGGTTTGCGTTTTCAGGACGGTCTGTTCAATGTCCTCGACGCTGGTGACCAGGCCCAGCGCGCGAACATTGATTTGTTGCAGGCCCGACTCGATGAAGCTTCCTCCGGCATTCACGTTGTTGTTGGCGAGTTGTTGCTCGACCTGGCCGATCGTCAACCCAAAAGCGACCAACCGGGCAGGATCCACGCGCACCTGGTACTCGCGCGTGGTGCCGCCGAAACTTACCACGTCGACCACATTCGGCACGGACTTGAACTCCTTTTCGAGTGTCCAATCCTCCAGCGCCTTCAACTCCATCAGGTCGTACTTCGGATTGGTGCTCTTCAGCGAATACCAGTAAATCTGCCCGACCGGGCTGTAGTCCGTTCCCATCTGGGGCTGAAGATTATTTGGCAGAGTCACCTGCGACAGCCGTTCGAGCACCTTCTGACGGTTCCAATCATTGCTGGAATTATCGTCAAAAATGAGCATCACGCTGGACAGGCCAAACAGTGAAACCGAGCGCAAATGCGCCAGGTGCGGCAGGCCGTTCATCTGGATTTCGATGGGAATGGTGACTTGCTGTTCGACTTCTTCGGCGGCGCGCCCGGGCCACTGGGTGATGATCTGGACGTAATTATTGGCAACGTCGGGATACGCTTCGACGGGGAGAGTGTGGAAGGAGACGGCTCCCCAAACGAGCAAGAGCACCGCGATCGCCAGCACGATGAAGCGGTTATCCAACGCAAAATCGACGATCGCGCGAATCATCGGATGTTCCTGCGTGTCGCTCGGAAATTCATCGGGCCTCTATTGTTCCGCTGCATTCTGCATCACCAGGGCATTCGAAACCACCTGTTGTCCAGGTTCGATACCAGAGAGCACCAATTGCATTTTGTCCGGGAGAGTGCCGCCGGCCTTTACTTCGACGCGGCGGAATTTTTTGTCACTCACGGGCACATAAACCCAATCGCGATCGTGCAGATGAAGAATCGCGGAGGCGGGGACGGCGGCGAGGCGCTCCTTTTTCTGGCCGTGGAAGGAGGCGTTCACGAACATTCCCACACGCATCAAGGCGCCCGGATTCGCAACCTCCACGCGAACTTTTGCGGTGCGGATCGTCGGATCGAGGATCGGGCCGATGTTGCTGATCCGTCCGGTCAGGATTTTGCCAGGATAGGCAACGAGGCGGATGTCCGCGGTTTCACCAATGTGTACGTTGGCGAGATCATTTTCGTAGACGTCGCAGAGAATCCAGACGTGGGAAAGATCGGAAATGGTGAACGGGTTGGCGCCCGCAAGGCCCTGCACCCCTGAGGCGCTGGTCACTTGCTGATCGGTGATGACACCGGAGACGGGAGCTTTGATGTCCACGACGGCGGACGGATGATCTTTGTCCACACCCAGGACATGTAAATGCTCCTGGGCGGTTTCGACGTCCACTTTAGCTTTGGATTCCGCATCTTCGACCACCTGAAAATCGTTGAGGGAAATAGCCCCCTTGTCGTAGAGAATTTGCGCGCGATCAAACTGTTTGCGGACCAAGACTTCGTCGGCAGTGGCCTTGCGATAATCGGCAAACGCCGCGGCGATGTCCGGGCTTTGCACGCGCAGCAATACTTGCCCTTTTTGCACAGCGTCGCCGAGGCGCGCGCGGATTTCCACTACGCGCCCGCTGGCGAGCGAGATCACCGGGACGGTGCGGCTGACGTCGGGACTGACGACGCCGGTAACGGTGAGCGACGGAGCCTGCATGGACTGGGCCGCCTGGACCAGCGGAAACTGTTCCGGATGCTCCACCTGCAAGAGACTGACATCAGTTTCCTGTTCCACTTTTGCCTGTGGCGGGGCGCCGCTGCCCGACGCGGCCTTTCCGCCGCAGCCCGCCTCCACCACCGTGCAAGCGGAGAGGAGAGCGAACACAAATCCAAGCTTGCGTCTCATTGGAGGACCTCGCGTCCGACGGCCAGATTCAACTGGGCCGCCGCCGTCAAATAAGAACCAATCAAGTTCACGTAGCTGAGTTCAACTGTGCGGTACTCACTCTGCGCATTCAAAAAATCGACCAACGACGCGCCGCCATGCTGATAGGCGAAGAAAACGGTGTCACGCACCCGCACCGCTTGTTGAAGATATTTCGCTTTGTACGGCTGCAGCAGGATCACATTGCTGTTCACCACGGCGTAGGCCGAATCGACATCGCTGAAGACAAGAGCTTGCGCCGCTCCCGTTAGCTTCTCGTTGCGGTCGATGTCCAATTGCGTGCGCAGCTTTTCCCCCTGGTTGCGGTCGAAGATACGCAACGGGATGCTGACGCTCACGCCGAGAGTATTTATGCCGAACGGGTTGTTGTTGGATGAGTTGTGCGTATACCACGCGCTTAAGATCGGATCGGTTGAGCCGTTGGCAACCGCGAGTTTGTGATCGGTTTGCGCTTTGTCCACGGCTTCGAGGGCCGCCCTCAGGTCCGGCCGGGTGTCCAAGGCAATCTTCCTGAAGTCGTCCCGGGGCATGAGCTGGTCGTTGAAATCGAAGGGACCTACGACGTCAATTTGTTCAATCGGAGTCCTGTCGTTCAGCAATGTGAGCAATTGAATTTTGGCCGTGCGCAAATTCACTTCGGCAGACTGCACGTCCGATTCGTACTGCACGCGCTGTAGCTCCAGACGGTCAAGGTCGATTTGCGCGATGTCGCCGACGCTGAAACGAGTTCTACTGATGTCGAGTACGTTGTCGTAGTAGGCCAGGTTGTCTTTTGTCAGCTTCAGCACCACTCTCGCCTGCAGCGTGGAAACAAAGGCGCCGCGCAAGTCGAACAACAGGGTTCTCTCCAAATCGGCATGAGTTGACTCGGCAATGAGCGTCCCTTTCTGGGCGCTCTCGAGCCGCAATTCCCTCTTGTGCTGCCGTTCGTGGAGATAGCTGATGCTGGGCGTTTCGTAAGTCCCTCGGAAAGGCTCCCAAACTCCTTTGCGGGGAGCGATTTGAGTGCCATCCGCCGACAAAGTGAGTTGCGGATTAGGGCGGAGATACGCGGTGATCTGTTGCGCCTTCGATTCGTCGATGCTCACCTTATCCGCGAGCAGCGTTGGATTGTTAGCTTCAAAGCGCGCGCGCACTTCGTCCCAGGTCAATGCTTTTTGAGCGCGGGCTTGACTTGTAAATCCCGCCGCGAGCAGAGCGGCCACGCACACGCGCCGGATGATTTGCTGCATAAATCTACCCTCACCTTTTTTCTTCCTGAAAATCGGAACACTTGCGAAACAAGCCGCTTCCCAGCTCTCCGCCGGGAAGTTCCCCAATGTGCTACACACGTGGCGCGCCAATTCAGACGATACCGGGGCCCTCATTGGGAAGATATAACGATTGGATATGAGAAAGATGTACGGCGTTTAAACGAGCGGCGGGGCGCGGCCTGCACTCGCAAGAGCCAATTTTGCGCGGACTGCTGGCGGTGATGCCGGCAGACGTGTAGCGGAAACGTCTCGCGGTCCGTTCCACCCCGCTGAAGCGCCCGCTTCTCCCGGCGTGCCGCGGCCCGGCTGGAGTGCAAGCTGACCCGAGGGATTATCGCGGGGCGCAAACAGGCTGAAGTCAGCCCGCTTCCCCGCGCCGGGAAACTCAGAGGGTTCGGCGGGGGCGAAGTTTCCCTTGCCATCATTCAGGAAAATCGCCACGAAATTAGAGTCGAGAAGCGAAGTGACGACAAGATCGGCGAACTTGTCTCCATTCACATCTTGCGGGGTAATTTGTAGACCGCCGGAAGGCCCGAGAATGCAGAGCGTGGGTTTGGGCCCGGAACTGAAGTTCAAAACAACCGAATATTGCGAGGTGGGAGTGCCGTCGCGAGTGACATGGACAAAAGCCAAATCAGGCTGCAAGTCACCGTCAAAATCCGCGATGGCAAAATGCGTGGCGCCCTGCGCGACGGCTGACCGGACGAGGCGAGAGATAGGTCGATGATCCGTATTGCTGAATTGTGAGTGCCCTGCCCAGAGGAATGCGGCCAGGCACAGGAGTGCAATTCCAAAAAGAGAGAGTCTGTTGGAGATGCTCCGCGGGCCCATGGCGAGGATTTAGTTTATCGCATCCGACCGGGGGTTTGGCAATCGCCGCGGATTGCCGCGAGGACGAACGGCAAAGCGGTTCGCAAAGGGAACCCCGTGGCGAGAAGTATCGTGGTGCGATAATTGTCACAGGCGATTGTGACGAACGACGCGGACGCAAGTGAGCCAATACCGGTACACGGAATGCGGACACGGCGATCGCCCAGTTCTACCGGTCGCTGTCATACGACCCGAAGAAGGCCGATACTCTTTTCAATCCCGGCATCGTAAAGTGGCAGGGTAAGCAAAGATGGACCCGGAGCCGTCGCCGCTTGGAAGAGGTTGCTACAAACGAATCCCGCCTACCCCGACAAGGATGCGGTCCCGCAATGGATGGCGCAGGCGCCGCACCGCTGAGGCCGTTTCCTTTTTGCTGGAGACATCCGCTCGCTTGTGTTTTGGCCGCGCGGAAGACAATCCGATGAGCGCCCCCCAGAATAAAGCCGTCATTGTTGGCGCTGGACCCGCGGGACTTACGGCCGCATATGAACTGAGCAAGAAGGGCCAGCGCGTGGTGGTGCTGGAGGCAGATCCCCAGTATGTGGGCGGGATTTCGAGGACCGTGGAATATCACGGCTATCGATTTGATATCGGCGGCCACCGGTTCTTTTCCAAATCGCGCGAGGTGGAGGATCTTTGGACGGAGATTCTCGGCGCGGACATGCTGGAGCGCCCGCGGTCGTCGAAGATTTATTATCGAGGGACATTTTTTGCCTATCCGCTGAAACCATTTGAAGCGCTTTCCAAACTTGGGGTGATGGAATCCGCGCTGTGTGTTTTGTCATTTTTGAGGGCTCGCCTGAAGCCGGTACCAAATCCAAAATCGTTTGAAGATTGGGTGGTGAACGAATTTGGAACGCGATTGTTCCGGATTTTCTTCAAGACCTACACCGAAAAAGTATGGGGCATGAGCTGCAAGGATATTTCCGCTGACTGGGCGGCGCAGCGTATCAAGGGGCTAACGCTCGGCGCGGCGATCACGAACGCCCTGCTGCCAAAGCGGAAACCGAAGGATCGCAAGCAGGTGGTGAAGACGTTGATTGATACGTTCCGGTACCCGCGATTGGGGCCGGGCATGATGTGGGAAGCTTGCGCGGAAAAGGTTCGCGCGCTGGGCGGAGAAGTGCTGCTCGGCCGGAGCGTTGTGGCGTGCAGTTTCGATGCGGCTAGTTCAGCATGGACGGTTACCGCGCGAGGCGCCGAAGGGGTGCTCGAGGAATTTCACGGCGAGCACCTGATCTCTTCCATGCCGATGCGGCAACTGGTCGCGCAAATTGAGCCACGGCTTCCGGATACCGCGCTGCGATCGGCCAATTCCCTTCGTTACCGGGACTTTCTGACCATCGGGCTGATCCTGCGTGAGCGCAACCGGTTCGACGACAATTGGATTTACATTCACGATCCGAACGTAAAGGTCGGGCGAGTGCAGAATTACAAGTCCTGGTCGCCGGAGATGGTGCCGGATCCGGACTACTGCTGCTACGGCCTGGAGTATTTCTGTTTCGAAGGCGACGGGTTGTGGACGATGCGGGATGCGGATCTGATCGCGCTGGGGGCGAAAGAACTGGAACAGGTCGGACTCGGCGCCGCGGCGGACGTGGTGGACGGCTGCGTGATTCGGCAACCCAAAGCATATCCGGTCTACGACGACGATTATCAGCAGCATGTTGGCGTGATACGCCGCGCGCTGGCCGCGCATTGCCGCAATCTGCATCTCGTAGGGCGCAACGGGATGCACAAATATAACAATCAGGATCACGCCATGATCACAGCGCTCCTGGCGGCGCGGAATATTCTTGCCGGCGAAAACAAGTTTGACGTTTGGTCCGTGAACGAAGACGGCGAATATCTCGAGGCCGGCCAGGCGGGGGAACAATCCACCGGCGGCGCGAAACGAACAACGACACCGGATAAGGATTGTAACGATTACTCCCCGGTCCGAGGAGGGAAATTGGGCTGAGATTCTGGCGAGGCCCGCGCGGAGGGGAAAATAGGGTACGTTTAAACCGCTTTGGCGCCTGTTGAGCCGGTTTGCAACTGTGGTGTCCCTTCGACGCATGGCTGATCAGGAATTTATGCGAAGCACCGCCGCCCCTCGAATCGCGTCATTCTTTAACGCGTTCAGCGCGCGATTCGCCTCCGCAAGAGGATAGACCTGCACGTGCGTCTTCACGGGAATCTCCGCGGCCAGGCGCAGAAACTCGTGACCGTCTTCGCGCGTGTTGTTGGCCACGCTGCGAATCATGCGCTCTTCGTACAACAGGGAATACGGAAACGCGGGAATGTCGCTCATGTGAATGCCGCCGAGAATCAGGCGGCCGCCTTTTCGCAACGCCGCGAGCGCCGCGGGAACGATTTCGCCCGCGGGTGCAAACACGATCGCCGCGTCGAGTTTTTTTGGCGGCGCATCCAGGCTGCCGCCAGTCCACACCGCTCCCAATTCTTTTGCGAGCGCCTGGTGCCGCGCATCGCGGCTGGATGCAAATACTTCCACGCCCCAGTACCGCGCCACTTGAATCGCTACGTGGCCGGCGGCGCCAAAACCGTAGAGTCCCAACCGGGCGCCAGACTTTACTCCGCTCAGACGCAAACAGCGGTAGCCAATGATTCCGGCGCAAAGCAGGGGCGCGGTTTGTTCCGCGTGCAGATTTTCCGGCAGCACATAAACAAAATCCTGCGGGGCCACCAGATATTCGGCATAGCCGCCGTTTACCGTGTATCCCGTGAACTGGGGATCGTCGCAAAGGTTTTCTTCTCCGCGGCGGCAATACTCACAGGTACCATCGGTCTTGTGCAGCCAGGCTACCCCGACGCGCGATCCGATGGACAAGCGCTCCGCCCCGGCTCCGGTAGCGGCAACATGCCCTACCGCCTGATGCCCTGGAATGACAGGTGATTTTTTCGGAGGGAGCTCCCCTTCGACGACATGCAGATCCGTGCGGCAAACGCCGCAGACCTCCACGCGCACAAGTATCTCGCCCGGGCCAGGCTCGGGCTTTGGCAGCTCGCCGATTTCGAGGGGATTGGTTTCAACTTTTGCAGGTGCGCGGAGGAAACAGGCTTTCATCGTCAGCCCTCAATCCAGATTTCCTCCGCACACCAGGAAGGCAGCCAACACACGTGGTAGGGGAACCATACACAATATGAGGGAGGAAGAAAAGCCGATTTTCCCGCGTGCAACGCTCTGAGGATTCCGGGTAATAGGTCAGTTTCCGATTACGGCATCATTCAAGCCCTGGCCTACACTTGATCTCAACACTAGTCTGAGATTTCACAATTCCATCTCGTGCCTTGCGCACCACCCCCGAATTTCCGCCAGATACTTTTCGATGATTGCGGCATTAGCTGGGTGGGGAGCTTCTTTGGTCAGCGACACTACATATTGCTTCGCAAGCCGGGACGCCTTTGCACGTTCACCTAGGGCAAGTCTAGCTTGGGCAGCAAGTAAGAACCCGGATTCAGCTTCCAGCCGGGTCGCGGCATACGGCAAATCTGCGTTGCTTCTCATCCACGCAGCGCCGTATTGTTGCCATGCCTTGGCCATTTCTAGAGCCAACTCATTTGCGTCCGACGACGGCGTTACCGTCCACCAAAAATCACCACCAACGGGCATCAAGAACCCAATCCGCTGGCGCAGTTGGCAGTTGTAAATCTTAGGATTCCACTGTTTGGCACCTGCTCTTGTCCATGTCTCGTTAGTGACGGCATCAATCGCTGGAAAATAGAGCCCAAGTTCAATGGTGAAACGAGACCGGGATGAACTGTTCCATTGACTTGACTGTACGAACACGAGTCGATTCGATTCCGGTGTGATTTGATAGAAGTTTGTTCCCCGTTTCTTGAAACCATCTTTGTGCAAGAGTGGTGCAAGGCCGAGTTTGACGGCCTGAGTTACTGTCAAGGCAAGCGCTGAACGAGACATGGATAAGGGATTTTAACAGCACACTCTCTCTCTGTCCTGATTAGTTGCGTGATCGGAAACTGACTCACTATGCGATCCAGGGGCGGCTTGCATTCTGTGCGGGGAGACCCTACGCTAAATTGCTTATGAATGACCTGACGCCCGAACTGCTGATGATGGGGTTCATCTCTTATATTGTTTTCCTTTTTTCCACGACGTGTCATGAGGCTTCGCATGCCCTGGCGGCGAAAATCGGCGGAGACTCGACGGCGGCAATGGGCGGGCAGGTGAGCCTGAACCCCATTCCGCATATCCGGCGGTCTCCGTTTGGGATGGTGGTGTTCCCGATTTTGAGTTTTTTTCTTTCCGGCGGCGGCATGATTGGCTGGGCCAGCGCGCCGTACGATCCGCTGTGGGAGCGCCGGCATCCGCGGCGGTCCGCTTGGATGGCGCTGGCAGGGCCGGCGGCCAACTTCACGCTAATGCTGCTGGCCGTCGCTGCGCTTCGCGGGGGAATGATGCTGCAGCTCTTCCACCGCGATCCGATCACAGGCGCGCCGAGCCTTTTGGGAATCACGTTGCGGGTGGTATTTTCGCTGAATCTGCTGCTGGGCACGTTTAATCTGCTGCCGGTTCCGCCGCTGGATGGCAGCACCGGCATCATGATCTTCATGAGCGAAACTGGGGCCCAGAAATACCTCGACTGGATTCGCGGAAACAGTTTTGCGATGGCGGGCTTGCTGGTGGGCATGGTGGTTTTTCGCGAGGCATATCCCTATATTGAGGCCTTCGCGATGCGCGTCTTCTTCTAAGCGCGAATAAAACTATTGTTCTACAGGGATTCCCTGAATCTTTCCTGATCGCTTTTCAGTTTGAACCAGGAAAGGAGCGGTTGTTTCTTCTCTGTACACACGGCCCGGGCGTGATGGATTTAAGTGCTTATGCTTCAGGAGGTTGCCTTGCCGCCGATGGCCGATGAACTGCTCTTTTGACTGCGGAGGCGAATGATGGCCAATTTGGAGACGCAATCGCTGACGCAGACCGGAATGGTGGAAGTGTCGGGCTGGGATGAAGACGAGGTCTTCTTTGTGGAGCGGTCGGAACTCGGCGGGGACGAACGCGCGGGAAAACACCTGACCTTGTCGCGGATGTTATCGGAGGGGTCCATCATTTATGTGCGGCCAATTCAGCCGACGGCGCAGCACCGGGCCAATCCCATTCCGTATGAAGCGAAATTTGTGGGCTGCAGCCCGGAGGGAAATCGCCAGTTCCGGTTAAACGGAGTGCAGCCGCGGCGCAGTCCGGAAGACTATACGGTGAATTAAGAATCGGGTCCCATCCACTTCGGGACAATGGCCCATTTTGGCAGTGATTTCCGGGGTTTCACTGCTTCTTCTCATGCTCTTTTTCCCATCCGCTCATCAAAGAAAATCTGGATACGCTGCTTCCACGCTGCTGAAAGAATTCCACTTACTGAAGATTCGCCGCTCGTAAGATCGCCGGATCCGTCCATTTTCGACAATTGAATGGATTGAAGACCTCTTTGGCACAGCGGTTGCCTCCTTGTGGGACATGGCCTATGCAACTTACAAATCCGTGGCGGTATCTCCCGTACAAAGTTCGCTCACGCCCTGTATCTTCGATGACGACCCAACCGAGCGGGCCTCGCTCGCCCACCTGATTACCGACATGGGATACGAACCGGTTTCGACGCCGGACGCCGAAGAGGCTTTGCGGTTGATTCGCACGGGGCGGTGCCGCGTGGTCTTAGCGAGCACACACCTGGAAACTCCCGATCCATTTAATTTCCTGGACCGCGCGCTGCGGTGCGATCCCGGCGTGCACGTGATGATCATGACCGCGCAATACACGCTGGAGGGTGCGCTGGAGGCCATCCGGCGCGGCGCGGCGGACTTTCTGCCCAAACCGTTGGACCATGTGCGCTTGAAGCGCACGCTGGACGATCTTGCGGCGCTATATGACCAGCGGCGCAGGGTGCGCTCGCTGGAAGAGCAACTGTTAAGGGATCTGGAATTTCACGGCATCGTCGGGAAAAGCCCGGCCATGCTGGAAGTTTTCGATTTCACGCGCAAGGTGGCGCGGCATTATACGAATGTGCTGCTGGTTGGTCCTACCGGTTCAGGCAAAGAGCTGGTGGCGCGGGCAATTCATCAGATCAGTCCGGTGGGCCAGCAGCGGCTGGCGGTGTGCAACTGCTCGGCGATGGTGGACACGCTGCTGGAGAGCCAGTTGTTCGGGCACGTGCGCGGCGCTTTCACGGGGGCTACGGACACCCGGCCGGGCTTGTTCGAATATGCCAACGGCGGCACGGTGTTTCTGGATGAAGTGGGGGAGACTTCCCTGCCCATGCAGGCAAAATTGCTTCGGGTGATCCAGAACCGCGAGATCCAGCGCGTCGGATCGCCGGAGGTGAAGCAGGTCAATGTCCGGCTGATCGCCGCCACGAACCGCGATTTGCGCGCCGAAGTGCTCACCGGACGGTTTCGCGAAGACCTTTTCTACCGGTTGAGTTCGATTCAGATTCGCATTCCCTCGCTGGCCGAGCGGCTGGAAGATATTCCGTTGCTGGTGCAGTTTTTCCTGAAGAAGTACAACGACTCGTACGGAAAAAATATCGCCGGGCTAACGCGGCGCGCGCAGACGGTGCTGTTACAGCATCCCTGGCCGGGGAATGTGCGGGAACTCGAAAACGTGATTTCCACCGCATGCATCACCGCCATGGGCGACTTCATTGACATCAGCGACCTGCCGGAGCATTTGCAGCATCGCGCCACCCGGATGGCGGGAGACGAAGACTGGCGGCCGCTCTCACTCGAGGAGGTGCGCAAGGTGCACATCCAGAAAGTGCTGCAGATATGCAACGGCAACCGGCTGCGCGCGGCGCAGATACTGGGAATCGGCCGCACCAGCTTGTATCGCTATCTGAAGCGCGACGGTTTCGACGTTCGACCGCATTCCACTGGCGCCGCCGCCTGATATTTCGCTCGGCCCGGCAAAAAAGGGGCGGGCCGCCCCGCCCCTGATTTCCCTTCTGCGCATCGCTCTATGAATCCGCTTTAACCTAAACTTTTCGCTTCGCTGAACGCTGTCCCGCCCGGCTTCGCCCCTAATACAGTTTTGATACACTTTGGGCGTTGCGCCCTGCCGGCCTGGCGGGCGCGGCGATTTCTCCCGTTCTGAGGAGCGCACTGTTTGGACGTTTCCGTCATTCTGCTTACACGCAATACCTGCCAGCAGACGCGCGAAGCCATCGAGTCGGTACTTTCTTCGGCGGGCACGATTACAAAAGAAATTCGGGTTATCGATAACGCCTCGACCGACGAGACTTTTCGCAGATTGCCTGCCGCGTTTCCTGATGTTCGTTACACAAGGATGGAGCGGAATCTAGGTTTCGCGCGCGGGGTGAATTTGGCGGCGCGCGAGGCCAGGGGCGATTTCCTGTTGCTACTCAATTCGGATGCGCGGTTGGCGCAAGAGTCGCTCGGCCTTGCCGTGGAGTGGATGCGCGCGAATCCTGGCTGCGGCGTTGCCGGCGCGCAACTGTTTTACGCCGACGGAAGGAAGCAGAACTCCATCGCCAACTTCCCTTCCCTGGCAACGGAGCTTCTGAACAAATTTCTTTTGCGCACGTTGTGGCCGCAACGTTTCCCCGGGAAAGAACAGGAATATCGCGAACCGGTCGCGGTGGAATCCGTCATCGGCGCTTTTTTCCTGGTTCGCCGGGAAGTGTGGGAGAAGCTGGGAGGAATGGACGAGCGTTTTTTCTTTTTCCTGGAGGAGACGGATTTCTGCCTGCGGGCGCGGCAAGCGGGATTCGCGACCATGCACCTGCCGCAGGTTCGTGTGTGGCACGGGCAGGGACAAACCGCGAAACAGGATCTGGCCTCGGCGCGAATCGAATACTGGCGCTCGCGGTACGCTTACTTTGCGAAGCACCGGGGCCTGGCGGTGCGCGCCGTGCTGCGCTGCGGTTTACTGCTGCGATTGATTGTCGATTCGGCGGTTAGTGGATGGATGACTGCGTTCACGTTTGGACAATCGCGGCGGTGGAGAGAAAAGTTTGCCGTGCACCGCGCGCTGCTTTTCTGGCATTTGCGGGGATGCCCTTCTGGAGCCGGTTTGCCGCGGTGAATCGTGCTGCAAATGTTCCTGAATGAAACATCGTTCCGGACCGCAACAATTCGTTTTCGCACCTCAACTGCCTCGCAATATCCGCGCTGCCCCGCCGTTTTTCCGGTATTCTGAGCAGGATAATTCCTTGGCCCCTTCCCCAGGTTGCCGAGATGACGTCCGAAAAAATGCGCCGCAGCGGGCGCCTGTCGAAATCCGTTCCAATCCTGCTGATTGGCAGTGACGCCGAAGGCCGCGTGTTTTCGGAAGATACGCACACGGTGGTCCTGAGCCTGCACGGAGCGGGGATCGTTTCCACGCATAAATTGATTGCCGAGCAGGAGTTGATCCTGCGGTCGATGGAATCCGATTGTGAGGCGGAGATTCGCGTGGCGGGCGAGATCGGATCCGAGCATGGACGGTACACCTATGGGGTGGCATTTCTGGACGACGAGCTGGATTTCTGGAAGATGGATTTCCCCGCGCCGCCTTCGCCCGCGGAGCGGCCGCTGGAACTGGTGCTTGAATGCAGCAGTTGCGGCGCGACAGTGACGCTTCTGAACGGCGATTATGAATTCGATGTGTGCGCGATTCACGGCGGGCTGGTGCGCTATTGCACGGAGTGCGGTTTTGCGACGGTGTGGAAGCGGCCGGAGAGGGGCGGCGCTCCCCGAATTGTGCGGCCGAAGGTGGAGAGGAAAGTGGAACCGCCGCCACGACCCGCGGTTGCGGTGGAGCACGGCGAGTTGGAATTGGTGGAGGAAGAAAGCGTGGCACCGCAATTCGCGGAGTACATCGCGCCGCGAGTGACGGCGAACCTGGAACCGCGAGCAGAACGGGCAGAAGCGCGAGTGGAATCGCGGGTGGAAGATCGCGCGGGCGAGCGAGCGGAAGCGCGGGTGGAGCATGAAGCGCGGACGGCGACGACAAGTACGACGACGGCGGTGGAAGACCGGCGGCAGCGGGTGCGGGCGAAGGTGAACTACTTTGCGTGCGTGAGGAGTGAGGCGTTCGGAAAAGATGTGGTGACGTGCATTGATATGTCCCGCGGAGGACTGGGGTTCCGGACGAAGAATGCGTACGCGATTTCGACGGACGTGACGATCGCTGTGCCGTTTTCGCCGGAGTCGCCAGACGCGCCGGCAATTTATGTGCCGGCGCGCGTGGTGAATATTGCGGAGCTGCCGGAATTGAAAATGTTCCGGTGCGGGGTGTCGTTTTTACCCGCGGCGGGAGCGCGGACGCACGCCTGAAAGAAATCAGCCGGCTTGGGCGGCTTTTTTGGCTTCGGCGGAATCGTAACTTTCTCCATAGATAGCAGGGACTTTGCCGCCCATGGCGCGCAAATAGGTGGAGAGCTGTCCGCGGTGGTGGACGGTGTGCCTGATGCTGAAATCGAGGTACGTGACGGCGGGTAGCTGGAACATGCCGCGGAAATCCATGATTCTGGCGGCTTGCTCCGGGGTTAGGCGGGTGAGATTGTCGAAATTTTTGGCGAAGGAATCGGCGTACCACTTAAGGATGTTCGCGGTGGTGATACCGCCTTCGGGGCGGGGGATGGCGTTGAAGTCGAAGGCGCCGGTGAGGACGGCGTTGTAGAAGCGGTGTTCGGTTGCGGCGATGTGCCAGGCGATCTCGGCGGCGCTTCGGGCTTGCGGGTCGGGTCGATAGTCGGCGTTGGAGGCGGGGATGGCGGCGATGATGCCGCTGGTGGTGCGGTACTCGTTCTTGACGGAGGGCAACTGATATTGCAGGAGGAATGCGGCTTGCTCGGGAGTCATGGGGGTCATTTGGGATTCACCTCGATGGGAGTATAGGGGAAGAGGTGACCGGCGACCAGTGGCCAGCGACCGGTGAAGAGGAATTCGTGAAAGAAGGACTCCCCCACCCCAGGGGTCCCGTATGTGCGGGAATGATTGGACTTACGGGAAAATTGCTCGTAAGTGCGGGAATGGTTGGAGTTAGCGGAATTTTCGTTGGAGGGAGGGATGGGCGCATGGTGGAAAGAGAGAAGTGCCCGCGCGAACATGAGGCATTTTCTCACAGTATGGCAAGTTTATCAATAGTATTGTGTAGTACTGGAACGATTTTGCGGCGAAAGGGTAACGGGGACAGAAGTCAAATGTCAAAAGTTAGAATTTCCAAGTTCGAAGAGTGAAAAAAAACGTCCCGTCTGTCCCCGATTCCCCAGTTGGCATGCTACTTGCTTGCCATCTTCCGAGTGAGCTTCCGCGGCTGTTTTGGGCACTTCGTTCCTATGCCTGGGCGGGCACGACGGAATTGGCGTTCCAACGCCTTTATGAGTTGGGGAAGGCTCTTTTTCAATCCTTCAATATGCGCCCACGATTCGTCACATTGTTCGTGTTCTATTTGAAGCAGAAGTTCTAGTAAGTGCTCGGAATGATTCGGAAATTTCATCCGAAAAAGAATCTTGAAATGTTCATCTAATTTTTGACCATACTCCCAGAGATCTTCCACGTCAGCTACAAAATCCCCGATTAGCTGAGGGTCTGTATGGGGCAAGGCTTCTTTCAAAGCACGCAATAAACCCTTAATGGTCTTCCCAACCCGCCTGTGCCATCCTCTCCTCCGTTGAGAATCTAGATGCGAGAGGGAGTTCGCAAGCAGCATGTTGAAGATTCGGAGTTCTGCACCGGGCCCCTTCACTGCGGATATTTTTTCGTATAGTTTGTCCGTGTCAGTCCTAGCGCCCAATCTCATTTAAAAATCTCCCGTCGCCCTGACTCATTCTTATTCTACTGCTCCGCGAAGAAAATCAGCTACCAATCGAGGGCGGGTGGTCCGGGTTGAATGGTTTGGAATTTGTTGACATGGAACCGGTGAGAGGATATCACTTCAGCAATTCCCGTGAAAGTAGAGAGACGGGGGGTGTTCGGATCACAATTTCGAAGGACTTTTTCATTTTGGGAAGGCGGGCATTCGAAACTCGAAATGTAACCGCTTGCCATTCAACACATCCGGGAATCCTTTCGAAAATTTATGTATAACTAAGTAACCTTCAAGTAATACTTTAAATGTCGGCGCGCCGACATTTTCCCGCCTCCTACCAACTCGAAGACAGACCCGCCCTTTCCCAAAACCGGAAAGGGCAGGCCACCCGCCGCGAGATTAAGAAACCGAGGAAGAGCTAGCTTAAAAGCTAGCGCTTCATTGCGGAATGAAGAGCGAAACGTAAGACAACAGCAGGAAGGTGCTGGGGTAGACCCGAGCACCTACTTTCACGGCAGACTCACAATGAGAAGAATTCGTGGGGTTTAGATATTTCCAAGCTCGGCGGATTGCGCTCGATACAGCATGCGGATGTGGATGCAGGTATATTCAGTGACCAATTCGCTGGCACTTCTGCCAGCTACCGTCGCGGCGTCTATCTCTGTCGTCAGCAATATCACCGCGGCGACGTCGGCACTGCATTCCAAACAATATTTCTCGAATCGTCCGGGGAGATCGAATAACTCCCCGTAATGGCCGCAAACACTGCAACACCCACTTAAGTCCTGCTCTGAGCCTTTCGGACCCGTAACCATGGCAACTTTCCCCCTGCTCCGGAATGAAGATCTTCGTGTTTTTCGATGCGGAGCACATCGGATCGATCGGATTGGCCGGGGAGTCGCTTTGGCAGTGCGCATAGGAGTGTCTTGACGATGGAGAATCGAGAGGGCACTTCCGAGCTTGTAAGCGAAACCCCATGCCTCTCAACCGTCAGTAGAAATATTGGGGAAAGGCCGGTCAGGAAATCCTGAGGGGTCTATTAGGAAATCATAAACACGAGAAAACAGGCCCCAGCTAGCGCTACATTTAAGAATTAGGAGAGTAAGGCAAGAGCACCGCGAGGAATCGCTGTGCCACAGTGCGGGGACAGATTATTTTTTGGGTAGGGCGCGGTCCTTCAGGAGGTTTTTTAGTTCGGACATGAATTCCTGGACGTCTTTGAAGTCCATGTAGACGCTGGCGAAGCGGACGTAGGCGACCTTGTCGAGCTTTTTGAGGCGGTGCATGATCATTTCGCCGATTTCGGTGGTGGTCAGTTCCCTTTCGGTGGCTTCGTGGACCACGCCTTCGATTTCATCAACGATGGATTCGAGCTTGGGCGTGGGGACGGGGCGCTTTTCGCAGGCCTTCAGCAGGCCTTGCAGGATTTTCTGACGCTCGAAGCGTTCGCGGCGGCCGTCTTTCTTGATGACCATGTAAGGAATTTCGTCGATGCGTTCGTAGGTGGTGAAGCGGCGCGAGCATTTGAGGCATTCGCGGCGCCGGCGAATGGTGTCGCCGGTGCGGCCCTCGCGGGAGTCGATTACCTTGTCGTCGAGATGCGCGCAGAAAGGGCACTTCAATTGGGGATGTCTCCGTGGTGCGTTTTTTCTCTCTTCAGGGGCTTCCGCCAAAAACCTGGCGGACGCAAAAAACGCGAAAGCCCTTTTTCTCGAAACCTTTACGCCGGGGCTAAAGCCCCGGCCTCCTAAAGAAAATTAGGAGAAACCCAAGAGCACAGGCTGAAGCCTGTACTACCAAAGGCCAGAGAAACCCAAGAGGGCGGCGTAAAGCCGCCCCTACAAATGCTTGGTCGCGGCTTGGCTTGCCAGTTCGGCTTCGATTTGCTCGCCTTCGTGTTCGCGCATGCGCTTCAGTTCGCCGAGCGACCAGCCTTCGCGAATCAGGAGCGGGACGCCGGCAAAAGCGCACGACGCGAACGTGACCAGCCACAGGATCATGGCAGCGGCCAGTGCCGGCTCTCTTTCTACTCCATAGAGCTGAGTGAACGCAACGACTGAAAGTGCCTGCGAGCCTCCTCCCGCGACAGGAAGTTGCACGGCGGAGCCTACGAGGCTGAAAACGAGGATAAGCACGGCATCTGGAAATCTCAGCGTGGCGAGTTTTCCACCGAAGCTCTGCAGCACGAGGAGATAGACGCAGACGACGAGCAGCCAGTGCAACGCGGAGTAAATCACAGCGGCGGCGACGTCGCCCCAACTGCGGATGGTCTGCACACCGCGAACAAAGCCGAGAAGATTGCGCGCCACGCCCGCGCGCCAGCCGTGCTGCGCGAGCCAGCCCTGCATGCGGCGCTCGAGGAGCGCGGAGCCGTGGAGACGCAGATAGATCAAACCCGAGATTGCAACGACTGCGAAAAGAGCAAAAAAAGTGCCTGCGGTGCGCGCGCCTTTTTCGAAGGCCTGGCCGGTGCCCTGCGCGTCCATGTGTCCCGAGGATTCGAAGATGAGGAGGCCGACGGCGGCGAGGACTGCGGTGCTGGCTGCGTCGAGGATTCGTTCGAGGGCGTAGATGCCGAAGATGTCTGAGAGGGGAATATTGTCTTTGCGCGAAATGAGCAGCGGGCGCACGGGTTCGGCGGGGCGGCCGAGAAGGAACAAAGCGGCGAAGCCGGCGAGGGTCATGCGATAGATGTTCCAGAATTTCGAGGGGGCCAAATGCGACTGAAATTTGTGCCAGCGGAGAGCGCGCAGCGCGTAGCAGCCATAGATTCCGACGATGGAAAGCAGGAGATAGACGAAATTCGCGCGGCGGACGGCTTCCCAAAGCTTGGCGCCGCTGAATTGGCTGAGATGTAAGGTCCCGCGGAAATGATAGAAAAGGTATCCAACCACAAGGATACCCAGAGCCGCGAAGAGCGCTTTCCTCGACTTCAATGCCATGAGAAAGCAGAGTACGGGGGCGTGAGGGGCGGAGTCAAGCGGGGATAAGCAATGTGGTTCCAACAGGTTGTGACGGAAAGCGTTGTAAGTGGGGGCGGGAGCGGGTAAGATGCCAGCCAAACGGTCGGTTGGGACGGCCCCAAGGCGGGAACATTTCCGGTGCATTTTACGTTCCATACATTGGCAGGCCGAAAAACCCACCTGCGGGTACTGCCCGAGCAGGTGTCTGGAAGATGGGGCTGAGGAAGCTTGGAGCAGGATGCCCAACTGGTCCAGCAATGTCTCCAGGGCGATGGCTCGGCCTGGGAGGAACTTGTGCGCCGCCATACGCGCCGCATATTTAACATCTGCTACCGGTTCACGGGCAACCGAACGGACGCCGAGGACCTGTCGCAGGATGTGTTCCTTCGGGTGTACCGGACGCTGGGGAGTTACCGCTCGGCGCACGGGGGATTTGCAACCTGGGCGACGAGCGTGACGCGGAACCTGTTGATTGATCATTACCGGCGGACGAAACGCGACCGCATCACGGATTCACTGGATGACAAAATGCCAGTGGTGGAGAACAAGGAATCGGCGGGGCGGCGGCCGGATGAGCAGGCGCTGCTGGGAGAATTGAGCATGCAGGTGCAGAGCGCGCTGACGCGGCTTTCGCCGGAGTTGCGCGAGGCGGTGATTTTACGGGATTTGCAGCAGTTGGAGTACGCGGAGATTCAGACGGTGCTGGCGGTGCCGGAGGGCACGGTGAAGTCGCGGATTAATCGTGGAAGAATTGAGCTGGCGCGGATTTTGCAACAGATGGGAGTGCGGCCGGCATGAGGAAGCGGATGAGTTGCCGCGAATTTATGTTTGGGCGGACGAAGGTTACTTCGTTCCCAGGGGGCAAGCCATGAACTGGACTTGCGATCTGATAGAAGCGCGGTTGAGCGATTACCTGGAAGGGCTGCTGCAGGGGCCGGAGCGCGCGGCTTTTGAAGCGCATACGAACTCGTGCGCGGACTGCGCGCCGCTGGTGGCCGGCGTGCGCGGTCTGGTCGGGGAAATGCACTCGATGGAGGAGCTAGAGACGCCGCCTCGGCTGGTGTACTCGATTTTGGACAAGACGCTGAGACCCCGGGAGACGGTGACGGGTTGGCAAGGATTCCTGAACGCGATTCGCGGGCTGGCGACGCCGAAGTTTGCGTATGGTGGGGCCAGCGTAATGGCGACGCTGATTATTTTGCTGGGCGCTTCGAACTTTTCGCTGCGTAAGCCGAAGCTGGCGGATTTGCGGCCGGCCGCGATTTATCAAAAGGCGAACCAGCAGGCGCATCTTGTGATTGCTCACAGCGTGAAATATGTGAGCGATTTGCGCGTGGTCTACGAGATTCAGTCTCGCTTGCGGCAGGATGAGAACCATCTCCAGACAACGCCGGAAGAGATGATGCCGAAGCCGTCGGAAAAGAGCCCCGGGCAGACGGACAAGCAAAAGCCTTCGCAGCCACGGCAGCAGAACCGCGCGAATGAAGTCAGCCGGCAACTGGAACTGCTGGCGGCGGAGTTTCCCGTGTTGAGCGAGAGGAGCGTTCGATGAACTGTGCGGTGCATGCGGATACGGAGGCATCGGGGTATTGCCGCAATTGCGGCAAAGCGATGTGCGCGGCGTGCAGCCACAGAGTGAGAGACGTTCTTTATTGCGAGGATTGCCTGGCGCAGCATGTGGGATTGCCGCCGGCGCCACCGCCCAATGCCGCGGAGATTGCGCCTGGTGCGGCCCCGAATCCTGTCGGGTTTGCACCGCCTTTAACGCCGGCACGGAGGGAAGGCAACGCTCCGGTGCTGGCGTTTTTGTTAGGCTTCATTCCGGGGCTGGGGGCGATTTACAACGGAGAGTACAACAAGGCGATTATCCACGTGGTGATTTTTGGCGCGATCATCCTGGGAATCGCGAGCGACCTCGGCGAAAGCATCCAGGGACTGTTGATTTTTGCGCTGTGCGTGTTTCCGTTTTACATGGCGATTGACGCGATGCGTTCGGCGAAGGCGCGGGCGACGGGCCAGCCGCTGGCGGATCCCTTTGAAAACTGGAGCGGGCAGAGGCCGCTGGGACCCATTATTTTGATCGGAATTGGCGCGCTGTTCCTGCTGAACAATTTCGGATTCTTTGAATTTTTCCGGGTGCGGCAGATTTTTGTGCCGCTGCTGCTGATCGGGATCGGGTTTTTCATGTTGAAGAATCGCGTGAGTGGAAAAAGCTGAACGGAGGCGCGGATGGCTGCCCAGCTGAAGTGTCATTGCCAGAGTTGCACGATTCGGGGCCTGGTGGGGCCTGCCGTGGTGATCACGTTGGGAGTTCTCTGGCTGCTGCATGAAATGCACGGCGGAAGAGTTTATTTTGGGAGCACCTGGCCGGTGATATTGATCGTGATCGGGTTGCTGCATCTTGCCAGCTCGATGGCTTCGCGCGAGGGGCATGTGAATCCGGCGCCACCGCTGGGCGTGCCGCCTGCGCCACCCGCTCCGCCGGCGCCTGGTGCGGGTACGCCGCAAACTCCTTATTCGTCGCAGGGACAATAATCGTCCATGGCCACTCCAGCGCGCAGCAGCGGTCTTTTCTCCGGGTTAGTTCTGATTTCCGTCGGCGTATTGGTGCTGCTGCACAATTACGGGCACCTGGATCTGCACGGATTCTTCGTGCGCTGGTGGCCGCTGATGATTATTTTTTGGGGCGCGGTGAAGCTGTATGAACGCACCGCGGGGCGGCGGTTTGGCGGGAGCGACAGCGGGGGAGTCACGGGGACGGAAGTTGTCCTGGTGTTAGGGATGCTGGCGCTACTGGGCATTGTGGTGTTGGCCGAACGAACGAAGCAAAAGTTTGGCGCGGTTATCGAACCTGGCGAATCCTTCAGTTACGACCTTGACGTAGCACCAAAGAAAATTCCGGCGAATGCGCGTGTGATGGTGCGCAACGGGCGCGGCGATATCACCGTGCGCGGGTCCGATGACGGAGAAATTCGCGTGACGGCGAAGAAAACGGTGAAAAGCTGGAGCGAAACGGAAGCGGAGCGGATGGCCGAGCCTGTCAAAGTGACGATCGAGCAGAATGGGGATGGATACGAAGTGCGTCCCGGCGGCTACGATCTTTCGAACTCGCGGATTGGGGTGGATCTGGAAGTGGCCATCCCGAAAAAAGCGGTGCTATCGATCAAGACAGATATGGGCGACGTCTCCGTGACGGGGATTTCCGCGGATGTGGGAATCACGGATATGAAAGGCGACGTGGATGTGCGCGGAACCACGGGCGATGTGAACGTGGAGATGCGCAAGGGCGACACGAAAGTTTCTGGCACCAAAGGCGACGTGAAGGTTTCGGGCAAGGGCGGAGAGATCGAGGTGAATGACACGACGGGGAGCCTGACCGTGGAGGGCGAGTTTTATGGGCCGGTGCGCGCGGACAAGGCCGGCAAGGGCGTGCGCATGGTTTCGTCGAAAACCGATTTGACGCTTTCGGCGCTGGCGGGGCACATGGAAGTCGGCTCCGGAAATATGGACATTGTGGATGCGCCGGGGAATCTGAGTTTGCGAACGCGGGATTCCGAGATCAACGTGGAAAATCCCGGCGGCAAGGTGAACATTGACAATCGCAACGCATCCATCGGCGTGAGATTCTCTTCTGTCCCAAAAGAAGACGTGCAGATCACGAACTCTTCTTCGGAAATCGCACTGACGGTGCCGGGTAGTGCGAGTTTTGAAATTGTTGCGGATTGCCGGAATTGCGAGATCAGCTCGGAGTTTTCCGGACTCACAGCGGCAAAAACACAGTCAGGGGACTCTCATCTCGCCGGCAAAAACGGCAGCGGCAAAGGGCCGAAGATTATCTTGAAGACCAGCTATGGAAATATTTCGTTGCGGCGAACTTCGATGGCGATGCCAGCACCTCCGGAACCACCCGCTCCCCCTATGCCGCCGAAGATGATTCCACCGTCTACGGAGCAGTGAAACAGGTTAGTTTCCCGCGAGACGCCGCAATTCTTCGAAGAATCTAGGATACGAGACTCCCGCGCAATCGGCGTCGAGGATATGCGTATCGCCTTCAGCGGCGAGACCGGCAATGGCGAAAGCCATGGCGATGCGGTGGTCGCCGCGGGGGTCGATTTCGGCGCCGTGGAGTTTGCCGGCGGTGCGACCTTCGACGCGGAGGCCGTCGGGGCGCTCTTCGACTTTGGCGCCCATGCGCTTGAGATTTTCGGCTAGCGCGGCGATGCGGTCGCTTTCCTTGACGCGAAGCTCACCGGCATCGCGAATTTCAATTCCATCTTCGGTGTAGGGGCCGAGAGCCGCGAGCATGGGAAGTTCGTCGATCAAGAGGGGCACGAGCTCGCCGGAAATCACGCCGCCTTTAAGTTGGGCGCCTTTCACGGCCAGGTCGCCGATGAGTTCACCCCGCCAGCTCTGCAAATTCTGGACGCTGACCGACGCGCCCATTTGCTGAAAGAAATCCAGGATGGCGGAGCGGGTGGGATTCAAGCCGACGTTGGCGATGTACAGATTTGATTCGGGCAAAAGAGAGGCCGCGGCGACGAAGAAAACCGCGGAGGAAAGATCGCCCGGAACGTCGAGCGACTTGGGCTGCAGCGCCGGCTTTCCGTTGCTGGCGGCGATGCCGTGGATGGCGATGGTGCGGCCGCGCTTTTCGATTTGCGCGCCGAACTCTTCGAGAGCGAGTTCGGTGTGATCGCGGGTCTTTGCTGGTTCGGTGACCTGAGTAATTCCCTCCGCATACAAGCCCGCGAGAAGAACGGCTGATTTCACCTGCGCGCTGGCCATGGGCATTTCGTAGTGGATGGAGCGGAGCTTTCCGCCGTGTATTTCGAGCGGCGGAAAGTTGTCGTCCTTGGCGCGGATGTCGGCGCCCATCTGGCGGAGCGGGGCGACGACGCGCTTCATCGGGCGCTTCTGGAGCGAGGCGTCACCGGAGATTCTGGTGGTGAAGTCCTGGCCGCTGAGGATGCCGGAAAGCAGGCGAATGGTGGTGCCGGAATTTTCGGCGTCGAGGGAGCGCCAACTGGATTTGAGGCCGCGCAGGCCGCGGCCGGTGATTTTGACGGTGGCGCCTTCCACGTTGATGTCGGCGCCAAGGGCTTTCATGCAGCTGAGGGTGCTGTGGCAATCACGGGCGGCGGCGAAGTTGCGGAGTTCGCTGGTGCCGTCGGCCAGGGCGGCGAGCATGGCGTAGCGGTGGGAGATAGATTTGTCGCCGGGGAGTTCGAGAGGGCCGGAGAGGGCTTTTGCGGGGCGGATGGTTTCGGTGTTCATTGGTGATTTGATTTTAGCATGGGGTGGAGGGGCGGATTGTGATCTGGGATCGGAGAAAGATAAAGACGGAATTAACGCAGAGGACGGTGAGAGCGCAGAGTTCGCTGAGAAGAGGGGAGAACCCTGGCCTCCATTTGGTAGACCGGACTTGGGGCTTACACCGTAAAAGCGAAAGCTGCGCTCTCGCACTCAAAAAGGGGCCTGTACTCGGGTACAGTTTTCTCGGGGAACCGGAATCGAACTTCAAGTGAAAGATTAGGAGGGGAGGCTTCGTATTATCGATAGAGGGCGATATGCCTGGGAGATTGTGAGGAGAGGTCATGTCACCGCGTAATGCGTTCATGCAATTGATTACCAAGGCCGCGATCGGCTTGGGAGCGCTTTTTCTGGTGGGCGTGGTGCTCGCCGCGATTCCGAGTCATCGGCCTCCGGTGATGGGGGAGGCTTCCGGGGAGCCCGGTGCGATCGCGCTGCAGGCGCAGGAGCAAGGGCAGACGATGGATCACGGCAAGATGCCGGGGATGTCCATGGACATGGGAGATGAGAAGGCAACCGAGGCTGCCGCAACTCATGACATGACGCACATGCATCACGGCGACAATCCACACATGCACATGACTTCGCCGCGGCCGCAGACGGCGGCGGATGTGCAGCGGGCCAACGAAATTGTGAAGGAACTGAGCGCGGGGATAGAAAAGTACAAGGACTACCGCGTGGCGCTGAATGAGGACTACAAGATTTTCCTGCCGAACTTGCCGCAGCCGGAATATCACTTCACCAATTACGGGCATGGATTTCTGGAGGCGTTTACGTTCGATCCCGCACGACCCACTTCCCTGCTTTATAAAAAGACGGCGGATGGCTACGAACTGGTGGGCGCGATGTATACGATGCCGAAGCGCGCGAGCGAAGAGCAGTTAAACGAGCGCGTGCCGCTGAGCGTGGCTACCTGGCACCTGCACACGAATCTGTGCATGCCGCCGCGGGACCAGCGAAAGACGGCCGATTACACGAAGTTTGGGTTGCACGGATCGATCACCACGCAGGAAGCCTGCGATGCGGCGGGCGGGAAGTTTCATCCGGTGATTTTCGGATGGATGGTGCACGTGTATCCTTACGAGGATTCGACGGACAAGATTTTCGCGATGCATCATCGGGATTGAAGCCAGCAGTATTTCCGCGGCCGATCAACCCTTCACAGAATCCCAACGAAAATTACCTGGCGGCGCGTTGATAGCCGCTGACGAGGCGCGCCACAGTAAGCGCAATGTAGAGGATGCCGGTGGCTGATTCGAGTGCGGCAAAGGTGCGGGCGACCGGATGAACAGGAACGATGTCGCCAAAGCTGAGTGTGGTGAGAGTTGCCAGACTGAAATAGAGAAGCGTGCCGCCGGGCACTTTAGCGTGCATCGCGGGCCCCGTTTCCAGAAAAGCGTCGGGGTATCCCGTGTGGATCAGGCTGTAAATCCCTGCCCAGAGCAAAGCGATGATGAAATAGAGGCTGACCGAACTATAGAGGTGTCCGGGTGTGATGGGCCCCGGACGCCCCAGATACAGGAACAGCCCCACAACCACAAATCCGAGAAAAGCCACCAATACCGCGAAGTGGAGAAAGTTGACCGTCCGAGACGGATGAAAATAATGGATTAGCCCGAGGACCACGGAGAGTACGGCCAAAGGAATCGTTGGGCGAACCATAAGGCGATTCGCGGCGAGTTCAACGCTCGCGGCGACCATAATGATATAGAGCGAGAAGACCAGGATCATCTCGCCGATCCGATCGTCTTGCAAAAAGGGCGTCAGAATCAGGTAAAGCAGCACCGACAAAAGAAGAAAGAGAGCGCGCTGGTCTTCGGTGATTGCTTTCATGGTTGTTTTAGAAGTGCCGGCCCGGGTGCGAACTCTCAAAACCAGGGGGAGTAAATAGACTACCGGAACAAAAGCCCGCGCTGCATCAAGAAGAACGGCCAGCCCCGTAAAACCATTCGGGGTGCAAAGAGCGCACCTCAGAAAGCGGGCCCTACATGGAATGGAGGTCTACTGCTCCTTAAGCTTGAGGCGGTGCTTGTTTTCTTCGAGGAATTCGCGGAGGTCTTTGGCCATGTCGAGGAGGCGAACCCACTGCTCGTAATAGAGCGTGACGGGGAAGCGGCCCAGGCCATAGACGCTGACGCCGCCCTTTTCGCCGACGCGAAATTCCAGGGCGCCCTTTTTGCGGGCTTCCGTTTTCTTCTCGAGCTCGGCGATGCGCGCCAATAGTTCTTCTTTTGTCGGTTCGGACATGGATTCCTCCAGATTGGGTCTAGAACATCCTCCCACAGTCGGGAAGGGCCGCACAACCGAAGTAGTTTGCAACTGCATCGAGTTCCAGGACGTCTAACTCGTTGGGACTAGGCCGGCTACGCAGACGGTTGAATTGCGTACCACCGGCGCGCCCGGTATCATGGGCGCTCACGTTGCTTCACGGTTCGGGGGATCGTACCTCTGCTTATGGCTCGTCTTGCCCAGCGTTTCAAGTATTTCCTTTTGTTATTGGCGATGGTAGCAGGCGTTCCGCTTGCCGCGGCTCCACAGGAATCGAACGAGATCCTGCCGCTTTCGCAGGTGCGCTCGGGGATGCAGGGGTACGCCTACACGGTGTTTGCGGGCGACCAGGTGGAGAAGTTTGACCTGGTGGTGGTTGGCGTGATGCCGAATTTCATGGGGCCGAAGCAGTCGATCATTTTGGTGGAGTTGAAGGGGCCGAAGGTGGAGCACACGGGCGTGGTGGCGGGAATGAGCGGCAGCCCTGTGTATCTGGAGGGAAAGCTGGCGGGGGCGCTGTCACTGAAGCTGGGGATTTTTACCAAGGAAGCGCTGGCCGGTGTAACGCCGATTGAGGACATTTTACACCCGCCGGAGCAGAGTGCCGGGATGGCGCCGGGAACGGGGCAATTCGCGTTGCCGAACACGGCCGTGGCGCAGGGTGGTTTGCCTAGCGGAGCGGCGCTGCAGCCGATCGAAACACCGCTGGTGTTTTCGGGATTTCAGCCGTCGGCGCTGCAACCCTTTGCGACGCAGTTGCAGAGTTATGGATTTGTGGCCGCGCAGGGCGGGACTGCGGAAGCGCGGCCGGATGACGGGAAGCTGGTGGCCGGAGACATGGCGGGTATGGTGCTGGTGCAGGGGGACGCTTCGATCAATTCGGCTTGCACGGTGACGGCGGTGCGCGGCGACAAGGTGTATCTCTGCGGGCATCCGTTTCTTAATTTTGGCGACGTGCAGATGCCGATGGCGCGGAGCCGCGTGGTGACGACGCTTTCTTCGGAACTCTCGTCCACGAAAATTGTGAACATGGGCGGGGCGATTGGAACTATTACCGGCGATCATTTGACCGCGGTGACTGGGAAGCTGGGCGCGTCGCCGGCGATGATTCCGCTGGACCTGACGTTTGCGATGGGCGGCGCGGAGAAGAAGCTGCACTTTGAGGTGGTGAATCATCCGAAGCTGACGCCGCTGTTGGTGGCACTGACGACGTTTAATGGCGTAAGCCAGAATTATCTGTATGGCGAGGGCACCACGCTGCATTTGACCGGGGAAATCCGGTTGAAGGGCCACGTGCCGGTGCAGATTGAGAATACGGTTGCGCCGACGGACACCATGGCTCCGGACAGCTTGCCGATTGCTATAGTGGTGCAGAACGTTTTTGGGCGGCTGTTCACGAACAATTTCGAAATTCCGGCGGTGGAGCACATCACGCTGCGTGTGGAAAGCATGCCGGGTCGGCAGTCGTACACGGTGGACAGCGCGTGGCTGGAAAAGGGCGAGGCGGCGCCGGGAGAGACGCTGAAGGTGCGCGTGCTGTTGCGGCCTTATCGCGGGGCGGCGCGGATTGAAGAGACCACGGTGCGTGTGCCGGACCAGATGGCGCGCGGAACGACGCTGCGCGTGCTGGTGAGCGATGCGGACTGGATGAACCGCGCGTCGCGGGGATTTGTGTTTGGCGGAATGGCGGGCGGGGGCGGGTCGGACGGACTGGATCAGTTGATCGCGCTGATGAATCGCGAGCGGCACAACGACCGACTGTACGTTGGCCTGTTTGTGCCCGCGCCGACGCTGGTGTGGGACGACAAGGAATTGCCCAACGTGCCGCTGTCGCAGATCAATGTGGTGGACGGGCGGCCAGGGCCGGGCAGCGTGCAGGTGCTGCGCGAATCGCTGGCCAGTGAATCATCGATCATGCTGGGCGGCCCGGTGTCCGGGCTGATCTCTTTGAATTTGCAAATCCGGTGAACATTTCTATGTCAAAGCGTTTTTATCGCGTCATCGTGCCGTGCATGCTGTTGGGTATCGCGGCCACTTCCCTGCTGGCGGAGCACACGCGGCGGTGGCGGCAATCCACGTATGAAGAGTTTCAGAAGGGCACGGCGAAGGGCGTGGCGGTGCGCAGCGACGGGCATTTGGAACTGGCGCCGAAATTTTCGCTGCTGGCGGATGCGGACGCGTCGTATCTGTGGTCGTTGAAGACGGATGCGAATGGCGTGCTGTATGCGGGCGGGGGATCGCCGGCGAAGGTGTTCCGGTTTGAGGGCGTGGGAAAGCCGAAGATAGTTTTCGAATCGACGGACTTGGTGGTGCAGTCGATTGCGTTTGACAACAAGGGCGCGCTGTATGTGGCGACTTCGCCGGATGGGAAAATTTATAAGGTTACGGCTTCGGGCGAGAAGAGCGTGTTTTTCGATCCGAAAGCAAAATACATCTGGGACCTGGCGTTTGGGAAGGAAGGCACGCTGTTTGTAGCGACGGGCGACAAGGGACAGGTTTACAGCGTTGCGCCGGATGGAAAGGGCGAATTGTATTACGCGAGCGATGAAGCGCACATCAAGGTGCTGGGCTTTGACGGCAAAGGCAATTTGCTGGCGGGGACGGAGCCGAACGGGCGGATTTTGCGGATTACGCACAGCGCGGAGCGGGCCGCGAAGAAGAAAACACCAGAGGAAAGTGTCGCGGACGGATTTGTGATTTATGAGACGGCGAAACGCGAAGTGACTTCGATTGCGGTTGCGGCGGACGGATCGATTTATGTGGCGGCGATCGGGGAGAAGAACCGGCCAGGAATGCAGGCGCCATCGGCGGTGATTACGACTTCGCAGGGCACGACGACGATTACAAATGTGACTCCTGGTGTGGTGCAGGGCGGCGTGCCGTTTCTGGCGTTTCCGCAGGCGATTTCGAGCAGCATTTACCGGATTGCCGCGGATGGCGCGCCGGAGGAGATCTGGAGTTCGCGGGATGAGATTGTGTATGCGCTGGGGTTGAATTCGGACGGCAGGTTGCTTGCGGGTACGGGAAACAGCGGGTCGCTGCTGGTGATTGACGGGCGGGGCGTGTACGCGCAGCTTGCGAAATCGGGATCGTCGCAGATTACGGGGATTTCGCGGACGAGCGGCGGAAAGGTTTACCTGTGTACGGCGAATCCGGGGAAAGTGTTTTCGCTGGGACCCGAGTACGAGGCGGAAGGAACGTTTGAGTCGCAATCGTTTGACGCGAAACTGTTTTCACAGTGGGGACACATCGAATGGTGGGGCCCGCCAGCGATGAGTTCAGCGGCGAAGGGCGGCAAGGATAGCAAGGAGCCGCGGCTGGAATTTTTTGTGCGCAGCGGGAACACGGAGGATCCGGGAAAAGAGTGGTCGCGGTGGTTCGGGCCGTATAGCACGCCGGGGGCCCAGATTGAGGCGCCGGCGGCGCGTTTTCTGCAATGGAAAGCGGTGATTCACGACGGGCGGCCGGGCGATGGAATTGACTGGGTGAGCGCGGCGTATCTGCCGAAAAACGTGGCGCCGGTGATTGATGGAATTGCCCTGCAGGAGCCGGGCACGCGGGCGCAGACGGCGATTGTAATTACGGGACAAGCGACGAATGTGAGCTTGAAGCAGCCGGCAGGGCCCAACCCGACAGGCACGGTGATTACCACGACGACCACAAAGTTTGAGCAGCCGCCGCAGGGCATCTACCAAAAAGGATACGCGACGGTTTTGTGGACGGCGCATGACGACAATGACGATGAGCTGCGTTATGCCATTTATTTTCGCGGAGAGAATCAGCGCGATTGGCTGCTGCTGAAAGACAACCTGGACCAGAAATTTTATTCGTGGGATGCGACGGCGATGCCGGATGGAGCGTACTATTTGAAGATTCTGGCCAGCGATTCGCCTTCGAATCCGCCGCATGCGGCGCTGAAGACGGAGCGCGAGAGCGAGCGATTCGTGATCGATAATACGCCGCCGGTGATCGAAAGCCTTGAAGCAGTCTTGGCAACGACTCGCGATGGCACGATTCCTCCGATTCAAGGAGTGGTTGTGAAGTTTTCAGCGGTGGACGCAACAAGCGGGATCGAGAAGGCGCAATACAGCGTGGACGGCGGGGAGTGGATTTTGCTGGCGCCGGTGCAAGGCATCAGCGACAGCAAGACGGAGAGTTACAGCTTTACCGTGCGGGGACTGGCGCCGGGGGAGCACACGATTGCGGTGCGCGCGTATGACCGGTTTGAGAATGTGGGTGCGGGAAAAACGACGATTAATATTGCGCGATGAAGAAGCAGGAAAGATTGGGATGGGCTGGCCGGCCCTTCTCAGCTCAGGATAAACAGGATGCCGGCGCTACCGTGCTGTGACCAACTCAAGCCAATCGGGAGATTCATCCCGCTGAACCCGCGGGATGGAGCAGAGTGGGCGTTCCCAGAAAAAGCGCCCACCCGCCGCGGCGGGCGGCCGCTTCAATTTCATCAGGATTTTTTCGGGGCGGGGGGCTTGACGAGTTCGGGGCCGGGGGCCTTGGGCTTGTCGGGCTCGATGTAGGCCTCGATTTCCGCGCCAAATCCCATGCGGCCGTCGCTGTAGGAATCCGCTTTTGCGTGCACAACCCGCGCTTTGCAGTGTGTTTCGTCGGGCTTTCCGCCGGTAACTTCGGGGGGCATTTTGATGGTGGCCTCTATGGGCATGCCGACCTGAAGAGGAGCGGAAGTGACAAAGAAAAACCCCCCGCGAGAGACGTTGATGGCCTCAGTAAAGTGCTCGCTTTTGTCGCCGGCTAGATTAATGGTGCGGAAGCGCAGAGGGATGCGCAAGCGGTAGCGCTCGAGATGTCGGCGTTCAGAAGGAGCCATGTCATCTTTCGCGCGTGCAGCGGGGAGAGGGCACGCGCCCATACAAGTTTCTGAACCTTAAGAGTAGCACTCATGCCGTGGTGGTCAAGGTGTTCCGGGGTGCCGCGCCTGCGGCGGGCTGGTGGAGAGCGGTTGCTGCAACTGTTTGTGCGAATTGGAGTTGGGAGCGGTAGGTTAGGGCTCAAAAGCGGGAGCTTCGCTCCCCTTCGAAGGACTCAGGGCAAGCCGCACTCCAAAGGGGAGACCCGCTACCTTCTTGCGTCGGGGAATGCTCCGCGGGGGTGAAATTGCACTACACTGAGGATATGGCCAGCACCAACCTGAGCCCGGAGTTGAGCGGGACCTCCATCGAGTGGAAAACCATCGAGGAGGCGCACGAGCTGATTCGTCCGCGGATTCATCGCACGCCGGTGATGACCAGCGAGTCGCTGAATGCGATGAGCGGCGCGGAGCTCTTTTTCAAGTGTGAAAATCTGCAAAAGACCGGGTCGTTCAAGATTCGCGGGGCGACCAATGCCATTTTTTCCTTGAGCGATGAAGAGGCTGCGTACGGCGTGGTGACGCATTCGAGCGGGAATCACGCGGCGGCGGTGGCGCGGGCGGCGGCGTGGCGCGGGATTCCGGCGTGGATCGTGATGCCGCGGAATGCACCGGCTGTGAAATGCCGCGCGGTGGAATCGTATGGCGGGAAGATTACGTTTTGCGAGCCGAAGGTCTCCGCGCGGGCAGAAACGGCAAAACGTATTCAGATGGAAACCGGCGCGGCGATGATTCATCCGTATGACGACGACCGCATCATCGCAGGGCAAGCGACCGCAGCGAAAGAATTGCTGGAAGAGATTCCGGACCTGGAAGCCGTGCTGGCGCCGGTGAGCGGCGGCGGATTGCTGAGCGGGACGTGCCTCGGCGCACGAGGATTGTCCCCGGAGATTCGCGTGTATGGTTGCGAGCCGGAACTTGCCGACGATGCTTACCGTTCGCTGAAGACCGGCACGCTGCAGACGATGGAATCGAGCGATACGATCGCTGATGGGTTGCGGGCTTCGCTGGCGGCGCGGACGTTTGCCATTTTGCGGAAGCAGGTAGCAGGTATTTTGCTGGTGGGCGAAAAAGAGATTGTGGAGACGATGCAACTGGTCGGGCAGCGGATGAAACTGGTGATTGAGCCGTCGAGCGCGGTGGCGTTGGCGCCGCTGTTGCGCGCGGGGGGAGTGCCGGCGTTGAATCAGAGAGTTCGCAACGGAAAACTGCCGGCGAAGATTGGGATTATTATTTCGGGTGGGAATGTTTAGTTTGAGGGTCCAGCCAACTCCGCACAGAATCGTTCACACTTAATTTCCGAGTGCAATCGTAAGTTGAGGTCCTTCGGCGACCCTCGTCGGGTCGCCTCAGGATGACAACTTCTACTTTTGCTCGCACATAAGAGACGAGGCTCACTTTTTTCGGCGATTAGTGCTTGGGGGTTTTTACCGGGTCGGGGGGACGCGGCGGGAGCGTCTTGGGATTTGCCTGCAGGGCTTTCAGGATTTCGGAGATGCCGCGCTCGAGTTGCGGATCGCGACCGTTAATCACGGAAGTAGCATCGTTTTCGACGACGATGTCGGGATCCACGCCGTGGCCTTCGATGACGTATTGGCCGGCGACGGAACCCGTGGCGGCTTCGGGCACAAACACCTGACCGCCATCGAGCAGCGGACCACGTCCGCTGATGCCCACGACTCCACCCCAGGTGCGCTTGCCGATCAGCGGACCAAGCCCCGACTGGCGGAACATGTAGGGGAAAATGTCGCCGTCGGACGCGGAGGTTTCGTTGATGAGGCAAACCTTCGGGCCGTAAAAGACGGCGTCGGGATAAGTCTCCGTCTGCTTGTCCAGGCGGTCGTACTCGACGCCGAGAAGTTCGCGGCGCAGCCGTTCGATCAGCATTTGCGAAATGTTGCCGCCGCCGTTGCCGCGCACGTCCACAATCAAAGCCTGTTTACGGATTTGCGGGTAATAGGTCTTGATGAATTCGCGAATGCCCTCTTCGCCCATGTCCGGGATGTGGATGTAGCCGACCTTGCCGCCAGTGGCCTTGTCCACAGCTTCGCGGTTGTGGTTGACCCACTCGAGATAAATCAGGTTGGTCTCGCTGGTGATGGGCCTGTAGGTGATTTTGCGCGAGCCCTCGAACGTGGGTTTGGAATTCACGGTCCACTGCACGGGGCGACTGGCCTTGTTGCGCAGGAACTGATAGGGATTGTCCTTGGGCAGGAGTTCTTCGCCATCGATGGCCAGGATGTAGTCGCCTTCTTTCACGTCCACGCCAACTTCCGTGAGCGGCGAGCGGTAGATTTCTTCCTGATTCTGGCCGCGGAAGATTTTGGCGATGCGATAACGGCCAGCGGCGGCGTCGAGTTCGATACGCGCACCTGGCAGAGCGACCTGGGGCCGCTTGGGCATTTCGATGTCGCCTCCGGAAATGTAGGCGTGCGAGACGCTGAGTTCGGCGACGAGTTCGCCAAGAACGTAATTCAGATCGGAGCGATGGGCAACGAAGTCCACCAGCGGGCGGTATTGCGCCAGCAGGGAGTTCCAGTCGTAGCCATGCATATTTTCGACGTAGAAGAAATCGCGATAACGGCGACCGACTTCGTTGTACATTTCGACCCATTCTTCGTGAGGCACGCGGTCTACCATGAGATTGGCGGTGGAAACGGCTTTGGGACTGCCCTTCCCTTCCGGCTTGGCGTCGAAAAGCTTGAAGCCGGATTCGTCGCGGACGATGACCTTGCTGCCATCCTGCGAAACGTCGAATCCCTGAATCTTTTCCGCGAGAGTGCTCTCTTTACGGTCTTTCAGGGAAAAGACGATCAGGTTGGTGTCCGGGTAAGAGTCGCGGCCGTAGAAGGGAGCGCCATCGCGCGAATAGAGGAGATATTCCTTGGTCGCAACGATGCGGGAGAAATTGTCGGCGTCCACGGGCACTCGAGTGACGCGATCGGAAAGGCCGTCGAAGTCGATCTTGATGTACTCCTTCTTTTTTTCGGGCTTTTTTTCGTCCTTCTTCTCATCTTTCTTGGCGTCTTTCTTTTCGTCCTTCTTATCTTTGTCGGCGTCTTTGCTCTTGTCGGAGCCGGTTTCGCCTTCCTTGGTTACGGTGACTTCGTCGCTTTCCGGGGGAAAAGGATTCTTGGTGTCCTTTCGCAAAGCAAGGGCGTAGAGGGAATTCCCGCGGTTGGTGGCGTAATTAAATTCGATCAAGCTGAGTTGCGGATAGAACGTGCGGGCGCTGATGAAATAGAGGTAGTTACCTTCGGTATCCCAACTGGGAGCGCCGATGTTGAAGAAATCGTCGGTGACGCGGTGGCTCTGGCCGTCGGCAGCGCTCCAGATGTAGAGCGAGCTGAAACCATTGGGATTGTCGAGGCAGTAGGCGAGATGGCTACCGTCGGCGGACCAGGAATAATCGTGGACGCGGTCGCGGGGATTTTCGGCAACTGTTGTGACTTTTTTGTCGTCGAGCGTCAAGACGTAGAGCTTGTTCTTCGCGTCGCTGAAGGCGATGCGCTTGCCGTCGGGCGACCAGAGCGGCTGGTAAAGCATGGCGTGAAAGCCGTGGGTGAGTTCTTCCGGCTTGCCGGAGCCATCCTGACTGATCGTGTAAAGCTCTTCCTCGCCGTCGAGGTCGGAGACGAAAAGAATTTTCGAGCCGTCTGGCGACCATTGCGCCGACTTGTCGTGGGCGTTTGAGGAGTTGGTCAGATTGCGCGTCGGACCTTTTTCGATCGGCGCGGTGAATACGTCGCCGCGCGCGACGAAGAGAGCGCGCTCGCCCTTGGGGCTCAGGCTGAAGGATTCGATGTTGCTGGCGGCGGAAACGCGCGAAGGGCGCATGGCGAGAGCGTCGGTCGGAACGGTGATGGAGATTTGCTTCGATTGGCCGCTTGCGATGTCGTAGATATTCAGCTCGCCGTCGGATTCGTAGACGATCTGGTTTTTGTGATCCGTGCTGGGCCAGCGAACATCCCATTTGGTGCTGTGCGTGAGCTGATCGGTCTTTTTCGTTTTTACGTCGTAGGCGTAGAGGTTGAGCGTGTCGTCCTTGTCCGAGGAGTAGAAAATCTTGCCGCCCACCCACATGGGGTCGCGATGCGCACGAGGATCGTCGGTGATTTTTTCAGCCGCGTGCGTCTTCAAATCGAAGATGTAGAGTTGCTGCGCCCAGCCGCCGGAATACCGCTTCCAGGTGCGGAAATCGCGGAAGAGCGGCGAGTAGACTACTTCGGAGCCGTCGGGAGAGAAGTCACCGGCGCCGGACTTGGGCATCGGGAGAGCCTGCGGAAGGCCGCCCTCGGGCGAGACGGTGTAAAGGCGGTTGTCGCCGAGATCGAAGTGCTCGCGGAGGGAGCGAAACACGATGGACTTGCCGTCGGGTGTCCAACCATAGACCTGATTGTCGTAGCCCCAGCGCGGAGTGAGCGGGCCGCGCGCTGGATAAAAGGTCAACTGCTTGGGGACGCCGCCGGTGACGGGGATGACGTAGACCTGTTCGTCGCCATCGTACTGGCCGGTGAAGGCGATCCACTTGCCGTCGGGAGAGAATTTGGCGAAGACTTCGATGCCGGGATGAGCCGTGAGACGAGTGGCCAGGCCGCCGGAAGTGGAGGCGAGCCAGAGATCTCCCGCGTAAGTGAAAACGACCTTGTCGCCGTGAACATCCGGAAAGCGAAGAAGCTTTGTTTGTGCGTCAGAATTTGCCGCAAAAATGAGAGCGAAGCACACGCACAACAAGACCAAGAGTTTGCGAGGAGACATGAACGCCCTTTCCAATGCACGGTGTATCAGGCGAGTGCGGAATAAAAGGTAGGCATTCAGCAGGCCCGCTTGACCCCAAGAGAGTGCAACGAATTGTACACCGAGTTGCACGGCGAGGGGGAATCGACTCACAAAATAGCGACTTGCCGAAATAGAATAGGACTAAGTGAAAATGAAGAGGACCACCCAGGATCGCGTGTTACCGAAGTAGCAACTGCGTTACTCCAATGGTAATTGTAAGGGAATCGGAACACAGATAGACTAGCGGGTGTTCAGGGTCCCTCTCTCAGGGATAGTTCTCACGGCTCCCTGCATTGCAAGCTAGATGGCACTGTTTCCGCCCACCCAGTGTGCAGGTTTACCCGGGCCTGATAAAGGTGGACAGAGTTGCCCGCACCGCGTAAGCCGATCCGCTACGTCTTTCTTGCGATCTTGTGCCTGCGCTTCGGAAATCTTGCCGTCGCCCAACAGTCTGTTCCGGGTGATCGAGCAGCCGAAGACCAACCCGTGGCGCGAATCGAGCACACCGCACCCACACTGGTATCGTTTGCAAACGAGGTTGGCCGCGTGGAGCCCGAGCGGTCGCTGGCGCGCATGGTTCTTGTGCTTTCGCCCCCACCGGAGAAGCGGCAGACCCTCCTGAAATTTCTGGACGACCAGCAGAATCGGCGTTCGCCGGACTATCATCACTGGCTGACGCCCGCGGAATTTGGGGCGCGCTTCGGCGTGGCGGATACCGATACGGAAGCAGTGCGTCAATGGCTGCAGAAAAGCGGGTTCCAGGTGGCAGCGGCGTCGCGGAGCAAGCTGTGGGTGGAGTTCAGCGGCACCTCGCAACAGGTGGAAGGCGCATTCCACACGGAGCTGCACTATTACGAGTGGGGCGGGAAGAAATATCTGGCAAATGCGACGGACATCGCGATTCCGGCGCAATTCGCGGAGATTTCACGCGGAGTGGTTTCGCTGAATAATTTTGGGAAGCGGCCTCCGCGCCGGCCAGCGGCCACGATGAAGGTGCAGCCGAATCTTACGGCGAGCGGGCAGACGAATGTTTATTACCTGGCGCCGGGCGATTTCGCGGCTATCTATAACACCAAGGGACTTTTGAGCGGCGGCGTTGACGGCACGGGAATCAGCATTGCCGTGACCGCGCAATCGCAGATTGAACTGCCGGACGCGCAGGCGTTTCGCCAGATTTTCATCACCTCGCAGCCCAACGACCCGAATTACATTGTGAGCGGCCCGGACCCCGGCGTTGTGGGTCCAGTGGACATGCAGGAAGCCGAGTTGGACGTGGAGTGGGCCGGAGCGATCGCGCCGGGAGCAACGATTGACCTGGTGGTGGCGGGAAGCACGGACACGACGAGCGGCGTGGACCTTGCGGCGGCGTATGCGATCGACAATCGCATCGCGCCGATTCTGACGTACACCTATGGCGCGTGCGAGGCGTTGCTGACGCCCACGCAAAACGAATTTTACAACTCGCTGTGGCAGCAGGCGGCGGCCGAAGGCATCACCGTGCTGGTGGCCACTGGCGACAATGGCGCTGCGGGTTGCGATTCGGCAACTGCGGGACTTCCGGCTACACATGGACCCGCGGTGAACGGCGCGGCGGCGACGCCCTATAACGTGGCGGTGGGAGGAACGCAATTCGCGGATGTGGCGAACCCTTCGGCGTATTGGGGTTCGAACAACGCGAACTTTTCTTCAGCGCTCGGCTACATTCCGGAAGCGGCGTGGAATGAAAGCTGCGATCCGGGTCAGTCGGTCTCCGCGACAAATTGCGTTTTTGGCGCGGGAAATTTTAGTTTGCTGGCGGGGAGCGGGGGCGCGAGCACTCTTTACGCAAAGCCCGCGTGGCAGACGGGGCCGGGCGTGCCCACGGACGGCATGCGCGATGTGCCAGATGTTTCACTGGCCGCGGCGGCGAGCCACGACGATGTTGTGTATTGCAACAGCACGAGCGGCGCGGCCTGCCAGATCAATGGCCAGGGCGCGGTCGTGGGGCTAACGCTGGTGGGCGGAACATCGGTTTCGACGCCGGCGATGGCGGGAATCCTGGCGCTGGTGGAAGAAAAAAACGGGGCTTATCAGGGGCAGATCAATTACACGCTTTACCAGCTGGCGCGGACGCACAGTTGCAATTCGTCCACGCAGACGAATCCGACGGCGCAAAATTCGTGTGTGTTTTATGACATTACGGCGGGGAACAATTCCGTTCCGTGCGCAGGTGGCACGCCGGATTGTTCTTCGCAGATGAGTGGTGTGAATGGCGTGCTTGCGGGCGGCGCGGCCGGGGCAGGATACGATTTGGCTACCGGGCTTGGCTCGGTGAACGCCACAAACCTGGCGAACTTCTGGAACACCGCGACGCTCGTGGCGTCGCAGACTACGCTGCAGGTGCCGGCGAACTTCACGCATGGAACGCCAGTGAGTGTGACGGGGAGCGTTTCGCCAACGACGGGCAGCGGCACACCCACAGGAAATATTTCACTGATGACCGGAACAACGGGCGCGGCTCCCGATGTGCTGACGCTGACGAGTGGCGCGTTTTCGGCGACAGTGAGCGACTTGCCAGGAGGCAACTACAACCTCGCGGCGCACTACGCAGGCGACGCAACGTTTGCGCCCAGCGATTCGGCGGGCGTGGCGGTGAACATTTTGCCGGAGGCCAGCAATGTTTCCGTGAGCGTAAACGGTTTGCAGGGAGGCACCGCGGCTTATGGCGTGTCGCTGAAAGTGGTGGTGAGCCCGGCCGGCGTTTCGGGAATGGGGCATGCGACGGGTAGCGTGACGCTGACCGATGGTGTGACAACGGTCGGCACGCATGAATTGACGGCCGACGGAAAAGTTTCGATTCCCACGGGCGGAGCGAGCGGCTACTCATTCGCGCCGGGATCGCATTCGTTGATCGCTTCGTATAGCGGAGATGCTAGCTTCCAGCCCGGCGCGTCGTCCGCGATCATCTTCAACGTGAGCAAGGGTGCGCCGTTTGTGGTGGTGGGCGCAAATTCCAGCAGCGTGCCGACCGGCCAATCGGTCGGCGTACACGCGGTGGTGAGCGCAACGGGAACGGCCGCCGCCACGGGAACCGTTCAGTTCACCGTGGATGGCGCGGCGCAAGGCTCGCCGATTGCGTTGCAGGTGGGAGGACTTTTTGGAACGCAGGCGCAAGCGTCGACGATTCTCGCGAACCTTCCCGCGGGCCCGCACACCATCGGCGCGATTTACGATGGCAGCGGGGACGCGAACTATTTGAGCGTGCCCTCGGGCAACGGCGTGAACGAAGCAACATTTTCGATAGTGGTGGGCACGAGCACGAGTGCAACACCCACGACGACGACGCTGACCATCGCCGCGCCGCCGATGATTCCGGGCGATCAGGGTATCTTTAATGTGAACGTCAGCCCCAACACAGGGAATGGAACTGTCACAGGGACGGTGACGCTTTGGGATGCGGTGGGGCCGCGAGGAGCGCCTGTGACAATCACGGGGGGCGCGGCGACGATTCAACTCGAATGGACGCAGGGTGGCACGGCGTCGGTGTACGCGGTGTATTCCGGCGACGCCAATAACGCAGCCTCGTCGAGCGGCTTCCACGCGTTCACCGTGCAGCCGGGCCTGCCGCAAGTTACGTTGACGGTGCAGGGGCCGAGCGGCGGACTTTCGCAGACCAGCTTGATTGCCAGCGTCACCGGCAATCTTAAACAAGGTACGCTGGCGTCCCCAACGGGATTTGTGGAATTTTGGGATGCTGCCAATGGAGGCGCGCCACAACTGCTGACCACTTTGCGGTTGACCCCCGGCGCGGCGGGAGCTTCCGTGGCCGGCACACGCGCACGGCTGGCCGCTGGCACGCACAGCTTGCACGCGCACTATGGGGGAGACAACAACTGGCAAGCAGCCGATTCCGCCAGCGCGGGTGTGCCGAGCTATGCGCTGAGCTTCGTGACCGACCCGCTGAGTTTCAAGGGCGGGAGCATGGGAACTGCAAGCGTTGTGGTGACGCCGACGGGAGGTTTCACCGGCACGGTTACGCTGAGTTGCCCCGCTGCGTCGTTTGCGCTGGCGGGGTATACGTGTTCGTTCAGCCCGGCGCAGGTGAACATCACCGATGCTAACGCGCAATCCGCGACCCTGACCTTGGTGCCCAAAGCGACGACCTCTGCAGGCGCACAAACTGGAATTCCGGGCGCAACTTTTTGGGCGGTTGCGGGGTTATGGTGGGTTGCCTGGGGAGTGGGTGTGTTCGCTTATGGAAATAGGAGCCCGCTGAGCGCGGCGCTGCGTTCGGTGGGGTCATGGCCTGGTTTGTGGCCAAGTTCTGGGACGTGGACGAGGAGTGCAGCCGCCCTGGTTGCGAGCCTGGTGATCGGATGCGGAGGAGGAGGTGGTGGTGGCGGAGGGACGGGCGGCGGACCGCTGCCAACGACGACCACGATTGCCGTTCAACAATCGGGTAACCAATGGAGCGTGACGGTTACGGCGCATTCATCGGGGGCAAATCCGTCCGGAACAGTCAGCCTGGTTGTGGACGGCGGCGCGCCTCTGACGAATGGAGTTTTGGCGGGTTTGGCGAATTTTAATTTTTCGCCAAGTCCAATGATTGGGATTCATACGCTGGATGCTCGCTACTCGGGTGACGCGAAGAATCAATCCTCTGACTCTGGCGCGCAAACGGAGGTTTTTGCGGGGAACGCGACGGTAGTGGTGGCCGGCGCGGGCGGGTCGAGCACGGAAATGGTGCCGTTGCATATAAGTATGAATTAAGGCACATTTGTGACACCAAAGAGGCTTGAGGTGAAGTCAAATTCAAGGAGTACTGGCAAACCCAAGCCTGTGCTTTTGCATCTGAAGGGAAGCAAGAACCGTGGTCCGCGCAACGGGGGTGTGAAGCCCGCGATTCATGCCAAGTGGCAGTGGTTGAGCCGGAAGTATCCAAACTCAGGAGCCGATGCGAACCATGAAAATCAGAACGAACGCGATGTGTGCCATTCTCGGAGCTCTGGCCATCGCTCTATTCGGAATGTCCCCCGTTGAAGCGCAGACCCGGCCTGTGCCCGCGCGCGTTACCGCGGAAGTAGACGATACGCGCACCGTCCAGTTGAAAGGCAACGTGCATCCGCTGGCACGGCCGGAATTCGATCGTGGCGCGGTTGCGGATTCGCAGCCAATGACGCGGATGCTGCTGACGCTGCAACGCGGTGCGGAGCAGGAAACGGCGCTGCGGCAATTGATGGATGCGCAGCAGACCAAGGGCTCGGCAAGTTATCACGCGTGGTTGACGCCGACACAGTTCGGGCAACAGTTCGGGCCGTCCGACGCGGACGTGCAGGCGGTGACGGACTGGCTGACCCGGCAGGGATTTCAGGTGGCCAAAGTGGCCGCGGGACGCGGCGCGATTGAGTTCAACGGAACCGTGGCGCAAGTGCGGAACGCGTTTCACACGGAGATTCACAAATTCAGCGTGAATGGCGAGGAGCGCATCGCCAACGTGAGCGAGCCGGCGATCCCGGCGGCGCTTGCGCCGGTGGTGAAAGGCGTGGCCGCGCTGAACACTTTCCCCAGGCGAGCGCATCTGCATAACAAGGGCGTCTATCGCTGGCAGCGGGATACGGGCGAGATTAAGCCGCTGTTTACGTTCGGCACAAACTCGGTGAATTTCGCGATGGCACCAGCCGACTTTGCGAAGGTTTATAGCATTCCCAATTACAATATGGCGGGAGTGAACGACGGCACGGGCCAAACCATCGCCGTTATCGGGCAGTCCAACATCGACGCGAATGACGTGATCGCTTTCCGGACTCTTTTTGGACTTCCGCAGAATTTCACGCAAGCAAACAACGTTATCGTGAACGGCCCCGACCCGGGGTTGCAGCTTGCCACTGGCGACGAGGGCGAATCGGATTTGGATGTGGAGTGGGCCGGAGCCGTTGCGCCGGGCGCCACGATTTTGCTGGTGACTTCGTCGACAACGCAGTCCAATCCGACCCAAATCACCCCGGGAATCGATCTTTCCGCGCTTTTTGCGGTGGACAACAACCTGGCATCGGTCATCAGCGAGAGCTACGGAGCCTGTGAGCCCTCCTTGGGTTCCACAGGAAACCAGTTTTATAACTCATTGTGGGAACAGGCGGCCGCGCAGGGAATCACGGTGGTTGTTTCCACTGGAGACAACGGTTCAGCTGGATGCGACCCGACCGGAGTCAGTCCCAACGCCGCGGTCAACGGGTTAGCGGTGAGCGGCATCGCTTCCACACCTTTCAATGTGGCGGTCGGTGGAACGGATTTTGACGCTACCGCGCAGCCGGTGACGCCGCCGAACCAGTTTTGGAGCGCGACGAACGGCCCCACATTCGCGTCAGCGCTGATGTATATCCCGGAAACCACTTGGGACGATTCCCTTTGCGCAATCAATTTCCCTCAGCCCTGCAACGCCGTGGATCAGCAGGGAGCCGATCTGGCCGCTGGAAGCGGCGGTCCGAGCAATTGCGCCATCTTCTCGGGCAGCAATTGCAGCAAGGGGTATGCGCTTCCCGCCTACCAGACAGGCTTTCATACCAGCCAGTTTCCAACTGTGCGCACACTCCCTGACGTATCACTCTTCGCCAGCAACGGACAGAATGGCGTGGCGGTGATCACGTGCCAGGCCGACGTGAATCCTAACAACGCCTCGTGCAGTTTGAGCAGTCCGTTCACGGACTTCACCCTGGTGGGAGGTACGTCTGCGGCAACGCCGCCGTTCGGCGCGATCGTGGCCCTGATCAACCAGGCCAACGGGCGACAGGGGAACGTGAATTACGGGTTGTACTTCCTGGCGGCGCACGACACCAATTACACAACGAATGCGTGCAATTCTTCGCTGCCCGCCACTCCGAACGCCGCTTGCATATTCAACGACGTTACCAAGGGCAATATCGGCGTTGCGTGTGTGAAAGGCAGCACCAGCAATGTGGATGGCAGCACGTCGTGGTGCCAGGGCTCTGGAGCCACGTTCGGCGTCACGGTTGCGAACAGCAGTGTTGCCTATGGCGCTGGTCCGCAATACGATTTAGCGACGGGGATTGGCTCGATTAACGTGACCAACCTGCTCGCCAAGTGGAGTACGTTTGCTCGAACCGCGACCACGACCACCGTAACGAACCCGACTGGCGGAACCGCCTCCGGTACCAATTTCAGCGCGACGGTGACGGTAACTCCGACCGGCGCCACAGGCGACGTCTCGTTAACCGCTCTGTCGAGCAGTACCCCTCCCGCAGTCCTTGGCTCTTTTGGCCCATTCAGTGTCTCGGCGACCACGGGCATCGCAACCGTTCAGACAAATCTTCTGCCTCCAGGCACGGCGTTTGTTTCGGCCACCTACGGTGGCGACTCAACGCATGGAATGAGCACCTCGACGCCGTTGGCGCTGGCGGGAACCGTGCAGGGCGCGGGCTTCACCGGCAAGGTCCAGCTGAATTTTGTGACTTTTGACACCAACGGAAATCCGGTGCCGACAACGCAGTCGAAGACCGTAGCTTACGGATCTCCCTACATCCTCAATGTGCTCGTAAGCAATGGCACCAGCTGCGGTTTCCCCCCTGGAAAAACGACCACGCCAGCTGTTCCGTGCCCCACTGGCACGATTACCTTCACCGACAACGGCTCGGCGCTGAACGATTTTCCAAGCGGCCCGAGCAACGGCGCGTCGAACAAGCCCAAGGTCAGCAACCAGGGTTTGGTGGAAGACGATAGCGTGCAGTTACCCGCCGGCAGCCACTCTATCGTGGCGTCTTATTCCGGTGACGGCAATTATTCGGCCGGTACCAGCAACACGCTTAGCGTGACGATTACCAAGGCAGCGACGACTACCGTGGTTGCCAGCAGCCTAGGGGTCCTCCCCGCCGGTGGAGGTAGCGTGACGCTAACGGTGGTTGTGGGCTCGGCCAGCAACTCCAGCCAGGGTCCGACGGGCACTATTCAATTCCAGAACGGCAGCACAAACATCGGTTCACCCGTGAGCTGCACTCCTGCAGGCGCAACATCCGCAACTGTGGGAGCCTCTTGCACGGCTACATTGGCGAACGCCACGATCTCCGCGTTATTTCCCCCACCCAGCGGTGATCCGCGGCCAACGATTCCTCTGCTTCCAACCTTGTTTGCCTTGCTGAGCATCGTGCTCTTTGCGCTCGGCTGGCGTTGGATGCCGGAGAAGCGGCGGCGCACTTATGCTTACGCGGGCTTCCTTGCTTTCGCGCTGCTGGCAGTCGGTATCGCCGGATGCGGCGGGGGCAGCAGCAACGGGACGCACACGGTGACCATCAAGGCGAGCTACGTGGGAGATGCCAACTACGCAGCGTCGTCTGGAACCACCCCCATTACGATTCAATAAAGCAATTCACGGCAAAAAAAAGGCGCCCAGGAGCCATGGGGCGCCCTTTTTGTTAGGCCGAAACTCTCGTGGCTCCGTTGGGGCCAAGCGACCTACATGATGGCGAGCAAGAAGCAGGCCGCCTCGGAAGACGGGCTCTAAAAAGGAAGAGTTGCGCTTAGTTGCTGGCGTTGGGCGGGAAGAAGATGTTCCAGAATTGCGGGGAGGGCGTGGTGAACTCGACGGGCACAAGCGAGCCGTCGGCGTTCAACTGCGGCGGGCGCACGACGTGCGCTTCCACTTTTTTCCCGGTCTTTGGATTCTCAACCGAAAGTTTCGTGCCCATGGAAATGCCTTCGGGCAGGATAATCATCGCCCCACTGGCGCTGACCGTGTGCGTAAACCCGTGAAGCGGATTTGTTTTCCCCGGGATGTGAACGATCACCGGCATCTTCAGCAGGACGCGTTGCGCGCGGCGGCGCTCCTCAGCGGTCTGCGGACGGGCCACGGCGGCACTGCGCTTCACATTGTGCGCGGGAGCGACAGGCGGTGCGGCGTTCAATTTCTGCGGGGGCGTCATAGCTCGATCCCCCAGAATTCCATGTCGGGCGCGACAAGCTCGATGCCGTACTCCCAACCCTCTGGTTGCTGATTCCCTTTCCAAACGACGACGGCAGCATTGCTGGTTTGCGTTGCCATATTTGTAAGCGCGAGGCGCTGATCGAGTTCGAGCGTCTCCGTCAGGAAAACCAGACAGCCGTAGGGATTCACGGTACGCGTGATGGCGTCAACGGTCTTGCGCTTGGCGCCCGCGTCTTCCCATTCGAGGCGAATCGGCACGCGGGAATTCATTCGCCGCCCACGGCGCTTTTCGCCGTAGCGCAACCCTGCTTCTTTGAGTTCGCGGAGCTTGACCGTCATTCGTCCTCTTGCTGCCCATGCTAGAGTTAGAGGGAAACACGGTCAATGGTACGAAGATAGCGGTGAAGACGAAAGAGTAGCTGTCCTAAAGGACAGGGCGGGCGTAAGTTGAAGAATTTGATCGTCAATGCCGACGACCTGGGGTGGACGGAGGGGATCAATCGCGGGATCGTGGATGCCCACCGGCGCGGCCTGGTCACCAGCACATCCCTTCTGGCGAATGGGCGCGCATTTGAATCGGGCCTTGCGGTGAACCGCAACCATCCTGAGCTTGGCGTCGGCGTGCACCTGAATCTGAGCGATGGCGCTCCCACCGCCCCCGCCGGCAGCGTGCCGGGACTCCTGAACAAAGACGGCAATCTGGAAGGCGGCCCGGAAAGTCTGCTTTTGCGCATCGCGGCATGGAATCTTCCGCTGGATGAAGTCGAGCGGGAATGGGACGCGCAGATCGCGAAGATCAAGAGCGCCGGAATTACGCCCACACATCTTGACGGTCACAAGCATGTGCACATGCTCCCCGGATTGTTTCAGTTGGCGCTGCGCCTGGCCCGGAAGCACGGGATTGGCGCCATCCGTATTTCGCATGAAGAATCGCGGCTGCGCTCGATGCTGTCTTCCGGAGGCGAATTGAAAACCAGCGTGCTGCTGAAGCAGGGGATACAAGCCCGCGGGCTGAAGCTGCTGGCGCGGGACGCGCGGGAGATGGCGGAACGCGCGGGCATTTCTTCGCCGGACTATTTCTGCGGCATCGCGCAGACAGGGGTGCTGACGCGGGAAGGGGTGGAGCGCCTGCTGGAAACGCTGCCGGACGGAACCACGGAATTGATGTGTCATCCGGGTTATGTGGACGATGATTTGCGGCAAACTCGGACGCGGCTGCAGGGCTCGCGGCAGACGGAACTTGAGATTTTGACCGACACGTCCGTCAGAAAAATTGTCGCCACGCGGGGTATCCGCCTGATAAACTATGCTTTCCTGGCTCAGGCTGCATAGCGGTGCCCAAAACGAATTCCGAGGCTCTGGCGACCGGCAGGACTGCAGCTTTAGATTGCGGAAAGAGGCATTGAGACGTCCGTATGAGAAGTGACGCACCTATCCATTATTCCCTCGTCGTTCCCTTCTTTAATGAGCAGGAGAACATCCCGACGCTGTATATGAAGCTGACCGAAGTGATGGATTCAATCGGTGAGCCGTATGAAATGGTGTTTGTGGACGACGGCAGCAAAGACAACACCTACAAGGTTCTTGCGGAAATTTACGAGCACGATCGCCGCGTGAATGTGGTGCGGCTGCGCCGGAATTTCGGGCAGACGGCCGCGCTGAAAGCGGGTTTTGATTTTGCCCGCGGCGAAGTCGTCATCTCCATGGACGGCGATCTGCAGCACGACCCGGAAGAGATTCCCCGCTTCCTCGAAAAAATCGAGGAGGGCTACGACCTGGTCAGCGGCTGGCGCCACCAGCGAAGAGACCACTGGCTGATGCGCCGCGTGCCGAGCCGCATCGCCAACTGGCTGATGGCCAAGCTTTCCGGCATCGATTTGCACGATTTCGGGACCACCTTCAAGGCGTACCGGCGGGAAATTCTGCAGGAAATTCAGCTTTACGGCGAACTGCATCGCTTCATTCCGGCGCTCGCGAGTTCAACGGGAGCGCGCATCGCCGAGGTGCCGATTTCGAATCCGGATCGCAAGACGGGAAAGTCCAACTACGGAATCGGGCGAACGATTCGTGTGTTCTTCGACCTGATCATGGTGAAGTTCCTGCTGGATTATTCGACGCGCCCGCTGCAATTTTTCGGAATGCTCGGGCTTGCGGGCAGCGGAAGCGGGTTTCTGCTCGGGATGATTCTGGTGGGGGACAAAATTTTCTACCACCAGAACATCATGACGGAGCACGGGCCTTTGCTGCTGCTCTCCATTGCGCTGTTTGTCAGCGGAATCCAGTTTATCTCCATGGGGTTGCTGGGAGAGATCAGTTCACGCACCTACTACGAATCGCAGAATAAGGCGATTTACGCTCTGCGCGAAGTGAAGAGCCATCGCAAGGAATTGGGAGATTCCGCGGAACCTGCGCGGCCGAGCGGTAGCTCCGAGCGGTAGAACACAAGAACAAGGAATTCCTGGGCCCCGGTTTTCAATCGGGGCTTTTTCATTTGCCGCACATTTCAACAGGATTATGGAGCCAGACGGCGGTATTGGCCGCGGTGGAAGAGTAAGGGTTCCCCGTCGTGGCATTCCATACTTTCCACTTCGCCGATAAAGATCGTGTGATCGCCTGCAGGGTGTTCGCCGACGACGTTGCACGCAAGTTGCGCCAGCGTGTTGCCCAGCAGCGGAACTCCGCTCGATGTCCACATGTAGCGAACACCCAGGCGGGCATCCTCTTCCGGGGTCTGCTCGGCCTTGGCGAAATATTCGGAGAGTGCTTGCTGGTCTTCGCGCAGGATGCTGACGCCGAAGCGGCGCTGCGATTTCAGGAAGGAGAGAAGCCTGGCGTCGTGATCCACACAGACGAGAATAAGAAGCGGATCCAGTGAGACGGAAGTGAAGGAATTGGCGGTCATGCCATGCACCAGGCCCGGTGCGCGCTCGGCTGTAATCACCGTGACGCCCGTGGTGAACGCGCCCGTCACGCGGCGAAACATCACGGGGTTGAGAGAAGAAATGGCCATGGCGCTTTCTTTTCAAGATAACACAGCGGCATGAGCCGGGTCGAAAGACGGCGGCGAATTCGTCCGGGAAAATCGCGAACAGAAGAAAGAGCGCTCCCCGAGGGGAGCGCTCTTCTCCAACTGAGTCCCGAAACTGCGGGAATCAGGGGTGTGGCGGTTTGTCCTTGTTCTTGTCTTCATTTTTGGCAGGTTGTTTATTGTTGGGCGGCGGAGGTGGAGGTGGTGCCGCGTGCGCGTGTTCCGCCGCTTGTTTCTGCTGCAACTGTTGCTGCTGCTGATCGTGTTTTTGTTCGACCTGCTGGAGCTGCTGTTGCTGCCTTTTCTGAAGCTGCTGTTGTTGCTGCTGGATTTGCTGCTGCCGGGCCGCATCCGCGTTCTGCTGCTGGATTTTCTGCTGCTGCAGTTGTTGCTGCTGCTGTTGCTGATACTGCTTCTGCTGGATCTTCTGGTATTCCTGATCCTGCTTTTGCTGGAGCTGCTGAATCTGCTCCTGATGCTTCTGTTCGAGTTGCGGGTTGACGTTGTTAGTGGGCCGCGAAGTTGGAGGACGGTCCCGGTACACATTCGGGTTGGCATTGGGATTCGCGTTCACGTTGGGATTCGCGTTTGCTGCCGGATTTGGCTTCGTATTCGCGTTAACGTTTGGATTCGTATTTGCGATCGCATTTGGATTCACGTTGGTGTTCGCCGGCCGGTTGTTATTCACCGGGGCGTTCACATTAGTGTTTGCATTATTGTTTACGGGCGCGTTCACATTCGGATTAACGTTCGCGCTGGGCGGGCGATTGTTGTTCGGCTGCATGCCCCTGTTTCCCTGTTGCACATTTCCTGGTTGCCCAGCTCCAGGCTGCACGTTTCCAGGTTGCGGACTCGTGGCCACTCTTGCGGGCGGCGCAATCCGCACCGGCGCCACGTTGGTGTGGGGCTGCTCGGATTGCAATTGGCGGACCTGCGCGTTCGAAATCGGCTGGCCTTCATTGGCTTTAATAGCTGCCTGACGCTGAACGAATGGCAACGGAGCGGGCGGAGGAGGCGTCTTGGCGACAACCGCACGCGCTTGGACCGCCGCAGGCGGCTGATAACGAGTAGTGGCACCGCCGCCGAGAACAGCCTGCTTCGGCGGCACAACGGAGGGTGCTCTGACGGCCACCTGCGCCGTGGCTACTTCCCGCTGATCTACCCGGACCATGTTGCGTGCAACGGGCTGTGCAGAAGAGAAATTCTGCCCGGAGGTCGCGGTAACCGCGCCGGCCACATGCTGGTTCACATAGGTTACGTTGTTGACGGTGACGTTTTTGTTCACCACGGTGGTGTTGTAATAGTTGTTGACGACCGTCTGATTCACCGTCGTATTGGAGACGTTCACGTTGTTGATGTAGGTGCGGCTGGAATGATAGGACGGCACGTAAACCTCACGCGGCCCCAGCGGGAACCATCCGACGTTCACGCCGACTCCACCGCCGACACCAACTCCTACGGCAAAGTGCGGCCCGCCTACCCAAGCGACAAGCGCGGGCGCGTACACCGGACGCACATAGGCGACAGCAACGACGCGCGGCGGACACGGAACCCAACCCCAGCCGCCGCGAACATTCACCCAGCGGCCATAGTGGAATGGCGCAAAGCCCCAGGGCGCATCATCCACCCACGTCCAGCCCCACGGCGAGATCCAGGCCCAGTGGCCGTAGCGATAGGGCGCCCAGTCAACAACCGTAACGTGCGGGAACCAGACCGTGCCGTATTCCGGAACCTGGCGCCAGCCGCCGTAGTCGTCGAGGTCTTCATAGCCGATCACATCTTCGGAAACGTAGCGGCGCGCAACGGCATGTTCTTCGCGGTAATCGCGCTGCGTGCACCAGCGATCGAAATCGTTATCACGGTCGGCGCCTTCCATGTCGGCGTTCAATGAATCGGTGCCAGTGAAAACACCCTGCTCGCCCGGATGAATGGTATAAGCCGAGCCGCCGCCGGTCACTTCGCCTGTGCCTTCGGGCACATTGATGACCGTGGTGTCGCCGGCTTCATTGACGTTGATGCGATAGCGGCCGGGACGCAAAACGGAAAACGCGAGGTTAGGGGTATCCACCTCGATGGATTCCTGGTCGTCGAGGCGAAGCACGCGCAGATTGATGGTGCCTTCGGTCACTCGAATCTGCATCATTCGGTCGTCAAGATTGAGGAAGGAAAATCCGGTTTGGCCGGACAGGCGGATCACGGCGGAACCCACATGGAGTTCAGCGCGGGCGGATTGATCGGTCCAGAGTTTGTCGCCCGTGGTCATGGGACGGTTCACAACCGCAGCCACCCAATCATCGGTGCCCCCGGGACTGAAGGAAACTTCCCCGTTGGTATAGCTCAAACGGGCTACGCGGCTTGGGGGATCGTCATCGTCGTCGGCCACTGCTGGTTTCGCGGCCGGCAGAACAAATGCAACGATTAGCGGGACAAGGAACAGCCACTTCAGTGCGCGTGTCTTCATGTTGTTCTCTTCTCTCCTGACGCTTTTCGGCCCTGGGTGTTGCGTCGTGCCTGGGATGAGCCGGGAAGAACTCCCACGTTCGGAAGGTATCGCCTTGAACGCACCTGATACATTCCTGTCGAACGAGGCCCAGGGCGGGATCTTCCTGCGTCACTATGTTTAACACAGGGAGAGGAGGAGAGTTGTAGCTCGTCGCAACGAGGTTCCTAAAAGGGCAAGAGATAGAAGAGCTTAGACGGAAAAGCCCGCTCCGTTATTGACGGAGCGGGCTTCAAGCATTCTAAAGACTGGTCGAATTTTAGTGATGGCCACCGCCACCACCGCCACCGTGAGAGCCGCCACCACCGCCACCGTGGAATCCGCCGCCGCCACCGCCACCTCCATGCGAAGCGCCACCACCGCCGCCTCCGCCACCATGCGAGCCACCGCCGCCCGAGGAGGGTGGTGCAGAGTAGCTACGCGGCGCGGGACCGCTGCTCCGCGGGGCCGAGTAAGACGGAGCGGAAGAGAACGTACGTGGAGCAGAATTGCTTCTGTTCGAAGGCGCGTTGTAGCTGCGCGGCGCCGAGTAATTCCTGTTGGGCGAAGAGTTGTAATTGCCCGAGGAGCGATTGTTGTTGTACGAAGGCGGTGTGTAGGAGCGGTTGCCGCCGTTGTAAGAAGCGGATGGACTGTTCCACGATCTGCCGCCGGACGTCGACGAGGAGTTGCGCGGAGCGCTGGATGCGCCGCCGCTATTGCGGCTGCCGGCCCATGGCGGACGATCGTTGGAGGTCATGCGCGCCGTCTGAGAGGTAGCGGGACGGTTCGAGCTGCCAAACCCCTGCGGGGCGCGGCCCGAATCAGTCGCACTGCCCTGCGCATTCCAGGTACGTCCTGAAGTAGCCGGGCGGTTCGTGTTGCCGAATCCTTGCGGAGCCCGGCCCGAGTTGGTCGCATTGCCCTGCGCATTCCAGGTGCGACCAGAAGCCGGTGGCCTCGAGGCGTTGCTGTTGAACGAGCTGTTCGGACGCGAGCCATTGGCGTTGTTGTTGAACGAGCCGCTTGAGCGCGAGTTCTGTGACTGCGCCGCTGTTGGCGGCCGGTTGGATGATAGCTGCGACTGCCGCGTATTGTTGAACCCTGGCGCGTTGTTCCCGCCGCGGCTAACATTGCCTGCCGGGCTGTTGCCCCCGTGATTCGCGGACAGTGAGGCTGAATTCATCGTGCGCACCGGCATGTGCGAAGCGGCGGCGGCCGGAGTGGACCGCGCCACCACGCTGCGGTTTTGCACGCTGGTCGAGGGTGTTGCCACGCGGCCATGCGTGTTCGACGCCCCAAAGAAGCTGGAGTGCGTCGGTGAAGCATTGACGCCACCGGCAACCCGAGCGTTGCGCAACGAATTGGCGGAGAGGTGTGTTGCGCTGCGATTGATCGCCTGGCCGTTTACGAATGTATTGTGCGACGCAGTGGTGACCGCGTTCACGTTGCGTGCATACCGGTAGTTGAAGTTACGGTAGTTGTTCACGTTGTTAAAATTGTTGAAGTGGTTGAAATGCGTGTTGTACACGTTCACGTTATTCCAGTAGCCCCGACCGCAGTGATACCACGGACGGAACGGCTCTCCCCAACCGAGCGGGAACCATCCATAACCACCGCCAAACCCGTAACCAAACCCAACGTCAACCCCAAAGCCGCCGCCAAGGAATCCGACAAACGCCGGACCATAATAAGGCGTGGCGTAGATCGGGCCCGGGGACCAGCCCCAATACCCGCCGTAGTAGTTCCAACGGCCATAGTGATACGGCGCAAAACCCCAAGGTTCGGCGCCGACCCAGGTCCAGCCCCAAGGCGCAACATAAGCCCAGTTCCCGTCGCTATAGGGAGCCCAATCCGGAGAAACGTTGTTGGGAACCCATACGTTGCCGGCCTCTGGCTCTTCTTTCCAGGTGCCGTAGTCGTCGAGGTCGTCGTAACCCACCGTATCGCGCGAAACGTAGCGCGCGGAGGGTGACTGATCTTCTTTAATGTTGCGTTCTTGCGCCCAACGATCCAACGGATCCGGCTCGGAAGCCGAACCCGGAATGTAGGTCACGTTGGCGTCGGTGCCGCTGATGTCTGCGCGCTCGCCGGCGTTCACGGGATACGTCTGTCCGCCGGCGGCCACTTCACCCTTGCCGCGGATCACGCTGACATTGGTGTAGTCGCCATTCTCGTTCACATCCACGCGGAAAGCGCCGGCTTCGCGGACGGTGAACGCGAGATTCGGCGTATCGATTTCGTAGATTTCGCCCTGGCGGAGTTCGCGCACGCGGAAATTCACGTGGCCTTCGGCCAAGCGCATTTGAATCACATTTTGATCGAGGTTAAGAAACGAAAGCGCGGTCATGCTGCCGACATGAATGGAGGCCTGACCCGCTTGCAGCTCGGCGCGTGAATCCTTGTCCGTCCAAAGCTTGTCGCCGATGGTTACCGGGCGATTCTTTGCCGCCGAGCCCCATTCGCCGCTGCCACCCGGCTGCACGGAGACGGAGCCATCCATATAGCTCATGCGCGCCACGCGCGATGGCGGATCCTGGGTGTCGTCAGCACTGGGTTCCATCCCGATGTTGTCTTGCGCCGGGACATTGGCGACGTTTTCCTGCGCCTGGGCCCGGGTTACCGGGGTCATTAGGAACAGTAAACCGGCCAACGAGAAGAACAGTGCAATGAAGCGCTTGCCGGTCAGATTGGGTTTCATAAGTCGTTTCCCCTGGACTGCGATCCGAATCAGGATCCGGACCTAAGAACCGTCAATAATAGGACGCTTGGCGGCTGTCTGTAGGGTATAACCCGGGAGTGGAAAGATAGTTGCGTTGAGCCCGGCTGGAGAGTCTCACCCTGAGACAGTACCAGTACGGAAGGGCCTCTGTCCCCAATCTGGCCTATTGTACAGCACCCGTCAACCTTGCCCTTCCCTAGACTAGCGAGGAATCGTGACTTGTAGGCGCTTTAGCGCTCTGGGAGAATGGCATGCAAATGAAGAAGGCATTTCTCGCACTGGCAATAGGTGCAACGGTCTTCGCGCTTCCGTCGGCGGCGCAAACCTGGAGGCAAGTTGGCCCCCCGGGAGGCACGGTCATTTCTTTGGCGGCTGATCCTAACGACATCAGCAAGCTATTTTTGGGCACGGCAGACGGACACGTTTTCGCTTCCAGTGACGAAGGTGGGCACTGGCAACTGATCAGCCGCATCGGTGCTGGTCAGGATGATGTGATCACCCACATCATCGTGGACCGGCGCAACGCCAAGCACCTCTATGCCAGCACGTGGTCGCTCTATTCTGGTGGCGGTGGTGTCTACCGGAGCGACGATGGCGGGCGTACCTGGAACATTATCGGACTGGCCCATGAGACCGTTCGCGCGCTCGCCCAGTCACCGAACAATCCGAAGCTTTTCCTGGCGGGTTCTCTGACCGGCGTGTACCGCACAACGGATGATGGGGCAACCTGGGAACGCATCACCCCAGCGAAGCATGACGACCTGCGGAACTTCGACTCCGTGGCGTTCGACCCCAAGGACGACAACATTATTTACGCCGGAACGTATCACCTCCCGTGGAAGACTTCGAATGGCGGTAAGGATTGGTTCCCGGTGGTCAAGGGCATGGTTGATGACTCCGACGTGATGAGCATCATCGTGGATCCGGCGAATCCGGACAATGTTCACGCCACGGCCTGCTCCGGTATCTACCACAGCGCGAACGGTGGAACGCAGTGGGTGAAATACCAGGGCATACCGAGCGCTTTCCGCCGCACTCAGCTGATCCGCATGGATCCCACGGACAGAAGTGTTCTCTATGCCGGCACCACCAGCGGTTTGTGGAAGACCGTGAACGAAAAGGATTTCAAGCGCGTTTCTCCGGGCAACTGGATCATCAACGCGCTGATCATCGATCCAAAGAATACCCAGAAGCTGATTATCGGCACGGAGCGTGAAGGCGTGCAGATCAGCACCGACGGCGGGACCACTTTTACCGCTGCAAACACTGGTTTTCATCACCAGCACATCGCCGACGTTGCGATTGACCGGGAGCATCCGGAACGCGCGCTAGTGGAACTGACCTTTGACAACGATGCCTTCCTTGCGACGCATGACGGCGGAAATAGCTGGGCAACGCTTGGCCCGGGCCTGAAGCGCACGGAAACGCGTCACGTCTATGCCACTCCGACCGGCTGGTGGGCTTCGCTGACCACCGGCGGCTGGATGAAGTACGACGAAGCCGCGCACAAGTGGTCTCGTACGGGTTTGTATGAGCCAGACTCATCTGCTGCCGCGTCTGCCTCCACCAAGGGTAAGAAAGGCGCGAACTCCAAGAGCAAGGCACCTGTGGCGCGCACGTCTACTCCGCAACTTGCCGCGTTCCTCGTCAATGACATGTCTTTCGGCAACGACACCTGGTTTGCCGCCACCGCTGGTGGCGTGCTCTCCTCGAAGGACCATGGCGCGACGTGGAAGTCCGCCAGCAAGGACCCCCTGGTTCGAAAGGCCGCGCAGTCGGTGGAAGTTTCCACGGATGGCAATCAGGTGTGGGCGATCGCCGAACGGAATATCGTCTACTCCGCCAACAAGGGCGAAACGTGGGATGCCAAGGAACTTTCCTTCGCCTCTGCGGGTAACCTGAGGCTGCATCGCCTCGATGACTCTACCCTATTCATCACCTCCAACATGGGCCTCTACGCTTCGCACGATGCCGGGCGCAATTGGAATCGCCAGGAAGTGCGCGACCTTTCGTTCCAGTCGGTTGCGGGCTCCGGCAACGCCCTCGTGGTTTCTCTCCAGAAGCGCGGGTTAATTGCATCGTTTGATGGCGGCAAGACCTGGCAGCATATGGACGATCAATTGTCTCAGGGTTACTTCCCCGTCGTCGGCACGCGCCGCGATGGCTCGGTTGTGGCGGTTTCCGCGACCGAAGGAATCCTGAACCTGGACCCGAATGCAAAGGCCGCAAGCACCAGCAGCGGCTCGGGCATGCGCTAGACGCGGTCTTCTATTCCCTGCTATTTCCGAGGGCGCCCGTAGAAATTCCGGGCGCCCTTTTTCTTTGAAGTATCGGCCAGTTGCCTCGGGAAGCGGCAAGACACGGCCACTTGAAAGTGGCCGCTACATAAGGGCAGGGTGATTTTCGGCGCCTGGGATTTCTAGTGTTTACGAACCTGGAGAAGGAATTCCTCAGCCGGGGTGATGATTGCCGCCTATTTGATAGCCAACCCCGCGGATGGTGCGGATTAGAGGGTGGTCCGCTCCGGAATCGATTTTGCGGCGGAGGTAGTTGATGTACACGTCCACCACGTTGGTGATGGAATCGCCGTGAATCCGCCAGACCTCTTCGATGATTGCCGCGCGCGTGACCGGATGGCCGGGGTTCCGCAGCAGGAATTCCAGCAGCGCGTATTCCTTGGGGCTTAACTCGACGGCGCGGCCCGCTCGGCGCACCGCGTGCGAGACGCGGTTCACTTCCAGATCTTCGAACTGGAAGACTTCGCGCGCCGGACGATTGCGCCGCCGCAGTACCGCGCGGATTCGCGCCGCAAGCTCCGACCACGCGAAGGGCTTCATGATAATGTCGTCTGCCCCCGCATCCAGGCCCTTGATGCGTTCTTCCACCGAACTTGCGGAGGAGAGCAGAACGACCGGGGCTTCCGGCCAGCGGATCTGCAGATGACGCAAGTAATCGGTGCCAGGCACGCCGGGAAGATTCAGATCCAGAAGGATCAGATCGAAAAGACTCTTCTCGCCAAATTTCGAGATTTGGTCTCCCGTGGAGGCGAGTTGTACGGCAAAGTGTTCCTGCTGGAGCCGGGTCTGAAGGAATTCCGCCAGAGACGCGTCGGCTTCAGCGACAAGAAGGCGCATGGTCGCTCACTCAGGACAAATTTCTGGAAGGGGGTAAGCTGAGTGTGCCTGATGCTGACGGAACTGTCAACTAACGCTTTCGAAAATGCAGCAGATTGATTACTGCCGCGCCGGGCTGGGCGAAGCCGCGGGTGCGGCGGCAATTGCGGGCGGGCCCGCTGACGGTGGCAAGGGCACCGGCGCTGCGGCTGGCGTTGCAAAGGGCGATTTTTCCTGCAGCGCGGGGTTCAGAATCACAATGTCGATGCGGCGATTCCGTGCGCGCCCTTCCGGGATGGCGTTGTCGTCCACCGGATGAAATTCCGCATCCCGCGGCCGACAGGCGATTTGGCTCCACTTGGTAGCGGACAATGAACAACCGGACAAGCTCGGTGGCCCGAGCGGTGGAGAGTTCCCAATTGGATGGGAAATGGCCATTGTGGATGGGGATGTTGTCCGTGTGGCCTTCGATGCGGAGATTCTCCGCGCGCGGGACGATTACCTGCGCCAGCCGGTCAACTGCTCCAACCGAGGAGGCGCGCATTGTTGAAGCCCCGCTCTCGTAAAATCCCATCTCCCGGAGGCTCACTACCAGGCCCTCTTTCCTGGGCTTGATGTCCACGACATGCCTTTTTATTTCCGGAGCCAGCGCTTTTTCCAGCTCCGCTTGAATATCTTTCAGCGGCGCCGCCGCAGAGGTCGGCGCGAGGATGCCCTTCATCGGTTGAACAATCCGTTCCATATCGGAAGTGCGCTCCACGTTCTGGACGGCCTGCACGTTGGCGAATGGAATAGCCTCCATGTCGCTCAGCGGGATATGGGTGTTCGAGGTGTCGAATACGCCCAACTCCTGGAACGCCACCTGAATTGCCATGGCGAGGCGCCCCACCTTCCGCTTGTCCACCTGGGAAGATGCGTACAGCACCACGAAGAATGCGAACAGCAGGGTGATGAAGTCGGCGTAGCTGACCAGGGGCGCTTACCACCGGCAGCACCGCCATTTCGGCGGGGACCTTCCAGGTCAATGTGGGTTCCAACCCCGCGGCCACCGTCACCGTCGATTCCACCAACAACACGCTCGGCCAGCTCGCCAACACCATTAATAACCAGAATATCGGCGTCACTGCGAATGTGATTCAGGATTCCAACGGTTACCGCCTGTCCCTGGTCAGCACTACCTCCGGCGCGCCGGGAGACGTCACCATCTCCGGGAACACCTCCAGCCTGAGCTTTACCAAGGCGGCGACGGGCACAGACGCTTCACTGGTGGTGGACGGCATTCCAATCAGCAGCGCCAGCAACACCGTCAGCAACGTGATCAACGGGGTCACGCTGAGCCTCGGCTCTCCTTCGCCAAATACGCCTGTGACCGTCAACGTGAATCCCGATACCACCCAGGTGACCTCGGCGATCAACACTCTCGTCAGCGCGTATAACACCGTCATCACCGAAATCAATTCGCAGTTTGCTGTTGCCGGCGACGGCAGCGGCGGCGGTCCGCTGGAAACCGACAACTCCCTGCGCGAAGTCCAGAGCCAGCTCCTGGGAGCTCTCTCTTACTCCGTCAGCGACAACAGCGGCATTGTCAATCTAGCCAGCATCGGCGTGAACTTCAACAACGACGGCACCCTTTCCGTTGACAGCGGCAAACTTTCCTCGACTCTCTCCAGCAACTTCTCCGCCGTCCAGAACCTGTTGCAAAACTCGACCAACGGCTTTTCGCAGAATCTCTCGAAGGTGCTTTCCAACATCAACTCCCCCGGCACCGGCATTCTTTCCCTGGATTCCCAGAGCCTCAACAACACTTCACAAGATCTGTTCCGGAAGCTCAGCGATTTGCAGGCGGCGATGACCGTGCAGCAGGCGAATCTCACCAGCATCTACGCGCAGGTGAACACCACTCTTCAGGAATTACCGCTGCTTGAAAGCCAAATCACGCAGCAGCTAGCGAGCGTAAAATGAGCACATTGAACACCGCTTTCGCCTATCAGCAGTCCACGGCCATCGCCGCATCCTCCGTAGGCCAGGTGGTCGCGCTTTATGACCGCATTCTCCGGGATCTGCGCTGCGCCATTGCCGCCATTGGGGCGGGGCAGGTTGAAAACCGCGTCACCGCCATGAACCACGCGCTTACCATCATCGGAGAGCTTCAGGGCGTGCTCGATTTCCACCGCGGAGGTGAAGCGGCGCGCAACCTGAACAATTTCTATACGGTTGCCCGCGCGATGACCACTGAGGCCGGCGTCACGTGTTCGCTGGAGCTGCTCCAGGAACTCGTCTCGATGTTCGCACGGCTTCGCGCTGCATGGGCGCAAGTAGAACGCACGGTGGCCCCATCGGAGCCTACGCAACGACTCCGCGTCTCCACGCGGCCGCAACCCGCGCATCCGCAAAACGTCTCACCTTTGCCGGAAGAATCTGCCGGTGCTGGAAATGGCGGATGGAGGGCCTGATGTACGAGGCCATGCGACAGACATTGCTGCGCGTCAACGCTTCTCTCGCGGGACTCCTGGCGGAGGCGCGTCGCGCTCTCTGCGGGGAATGCGACTTCGGCGTCGAAGACGTCCGGAAGATTCGCGGGCCGGTCGAAGAAATGGCTCCGATTATGGGGCAATCGGCGGAGCTTCGCCGCCTGCGACCAGAACTCGCCGGGCAGTTTGATCTCTACAAATCGCAATTGAGCGACATGCAAACCACCCTCGGCCAGATTCGCGTGATGCTTCTGGCGCGTCAAGCCAGCCTCGAGGCCGGCCGCGCGCAACTTTCGGCTGTCTCGCAGTGGATGGGCGCATTTCGCAAGACGCGCTGAGGATTCTTCACTCCTGCCAATTCCCTGATCTCCTCCGCCGAATCTCTTGAGCCGCTCGCTCCCGCTATTCTTCGCCCGAACAACCAACGGCCTAGTGGATGGAGTGAATTATTATTTCGGCAGACGTCCAGGGGTCTCTCCCACTATACTTCCCGCACCCATCAGGAAAATTCCGGCAAACAGGAGTCGCCCAATGAATTCATCGTGGAGAGTCCCGACCCTCATCGCACTTTTCGCTGCCAGCTCGATTTGTGAGAGCACAATGGCGCAAACCGCCAAGGAAAAACCCACCGGCAAACACTACGTGCTGCCGGCGAACAAAGACACCGTGCAGTGGGGCTGGCTCGATCCAGCGGAAAAACCGAAGCTGGTCGTCGATTCCAGCGACACCGTCTCGATCGAGACGTGGAGCCATGGGATGGATGAAGTCAAGCCGGGGGCTTCCATGGACGAGATCGTGAAGCTTCGCCTGGCGAACCCCGGCGGCGGGCCGCACTCCGTGACCGGGCCGATTTTCGTGAATGGCGCGGAGCCTGGCGACACCATGGAAATCCGCATCAAGAAGATTGTGATCAAGGACTCCGGTTTCAATTTCAATCTCCCCGGCAAGCAGTTCCCCACCGTTGGTTTGCTCGCTCCGGAGTTTCCCGAAGGCCACGTGGAGTATTTCAAGCTGGACGCGAAAACAATGACCACCGAATTCAAGCCGGGGATTGTCCTCCACTTGAAACCCTTTCCGGGAACCATCGCGGTCGGCCCTGATCCCAACGAACCAAAAGAAAAGGCGGGGCCGCCCATCCACGACGCCAAAGGCCGCACCAGCACGCTGCGCCCGTGGAAGAACGGCTCCAACATGGACGTCAACGAACTGCAGGTAGGATCAACGATCTATTTTCCCGTGTTTCAGAAAGGCGGACTGATCTGGACCGGAGATTCGCATTGCCTGCAGGGAAACGGCGAAGTGACTCTGACCGCGCTCGAATGTTCGTACAAGGAAATCGAAATCGAGCCGATCGTGCGGAAGGACATGCATATTGACTGGCCGCGGGCAGAAACCTCGACGCACTGGATCTTCATGGGATTCGACGAGGATTTGAACGAGGCCATGAAAATTGCGGTGCGCGAGACCGTGAATTTCCTGGCGGAGCAAAAAATGGTGCCGATGTCGCGGGAAGAGGCGTATGCGCTCACTTCCATCGTCGGCGATTGCCGCGTCTCACAGGTGGTGGACATCCGCAAGGGCGTCCACTGCATGATTCCCAAGTCGATTTTCGTGAAGAAATAATTATTCCAACCAGTTGTGAACATAGAAAACCGGGCAGCCTCTTTCCGGCTGCCCGGCTGGAAACGCAAGCTTCGTTCAAAATGAGGAGCGGTCAGTAGCCCGGATTCTGTTGTTGCGCCTGGCGATCGGGCGCGATCGCGTCCGCCATTCTGAAAACCGCTGCAAGCAACTCAATGATCACGCGGCAGTAAAGAAACCAGACGAAATATCCGCCCAGGGCAGCCAGCAGCGCGAGCAGCCCTTGCACCGGGGCTTGCTGAAACGCCACCACCACCCAGGCGACTCCTGCGATCAGTCCTACAAGGAGATGCAGGGCGTACAGGAATCTCAGCATCTTCGGGGTCGCATACACGCGGAAGGAAAAATCTGTCAATCCTTCCCACATTCCCTTTGCTTCGGGCATTCGTGCCTCCTTAAGTTAGGCTGGAAACTAGATTATATGGAACAAACGCGCTTGGGGCCAAAATTAACTGGACATGGAATCGGCCAATGCGGCACTCCCTGTATCGCATAGCACGGCCTTCAAAGTCGACCAGAAGGCGCGGGTGTCAGCCAATCGGCACCGCTGTAGCCGCCGATATTTACAATGTCATTCGGTCCGGGTCAACACTCTGATTTTAAAGACGTTTTCGGCGAACCGAAGCAGCTCCGTTTGGCTGCCGAGTTGCTCCTTCAGCCGACCAAGTGGGGTTGTCTCATTGCCCTAACTCATCACAGAAGGAGACGACAATGGTTTCAAACACTCGCATATCACTCGGCCTGGCCGTTACCTTGTCTCTGGTTGCTGTCCCGAACCTGAGTGCCCAGAATCCCCCGAGTCAAACGGTCCCGGTCAAGTCGAGCTATCAGTTTCCGGTGGCGGAGGAAGATTTTTCGTCACTCTTTAAGCGAACCAGCGGCGATCAGCCGGAAGTTCGCAAACGGCAGATGAACTTGCTGAATGAACGATACGACCTGAGCGATCGTCCTGACCCGAATGCCAAGCAAAGCCGCGGGAAACCGGTTCAGGCTGGGGTGCGCGTCAAGCTGCCGGCCGGGGTCAGCTGGGATCAGCTTTCCGCGATGAGTCCGGAAGACATTCGATCGAAGGGATTATTTCCTGCGGGCTTTCTCCCGTTGCCCCATCCCAAAAACGTGGAAGGAGGCATGGTCTTTCCTCATTTCGTAATTGATGAAGTCAAGAAGCAGACGGGAAGAGACCTGGCGCGTTTTGACGTGGATTTCGATATACCCGACCACTTCCTTCCAGAGTTTCCCGCAGCAATTTACTTGACCACGCGACCCGACCTCGGAGACGTCTCCCAAGGACAGGTGGTCACCACCAGCAACTATTACACGTTATTCAACGGCATCCTGAATCCCAAACAACTGGAAGGCCTGCGGTTGCTGCTCACGCCATTCGCGCAGCAGCAGTTCAACCAGACGGCGGATCGCCGCAGCGAACATCCAAGTTTGGGAGTCGCGTGCCTTGATTGCCATCTAAACGGCCACACCGACGGGGCCACTCACCAGGCGGGAGACGTTCGTCCCCAGGAAGTACGCCACCGGATCGATACGCCGACCTTGCGCGGAGTCAACATCCAGCGGCTGTTTGGTTCGCAGCGCGCCCTGAAAACAGTTGAAGATTTCACGGAATTTGAGCAGCGAGCCGCCTACTTTGACGGTGATCCGGTCATCGCCACCAAAAAAGGAGTCAATATCCTGGAGCGCGGCAGCCAGGTTCACGACATGGCGGAATTTCAGGAGATTCTTGATTTTCCCCCCGCACCCAAACTCGACGTATTCGGGAAGCTCGACCCCAAAAAAGCAACGGCGCAGGAGCTGCACGGCCAGGAAGTTTTCTTCGGCAAGGGGCAGTGTTCCGCTTGCCATATGGCTCCGTATTATACCGACAACCTGATGCACAACTTGCACGTCGAGCGTTTCTACAAGGCCCAAGTCATTAACGGGCTGATTGCGCCATCAGGGGGAGACGGGCCAATCAAAACGCCAGTGCTTCGAGGCATCAAGGACACCCCATCTTACTTTCATGATGGGCGGTTAATGACCCTGGACGACTCAGTCGAGTTTTTCAATCTGATCCTGGGCACAAAGCTGACTACCCAAGAAAAGAAAGATCTGGTGGCGTTCTTACTTACGCTCTGAGATTTGAAGGCAGGGACAGAATAAACACTGTCCCTGCCCATGTTTTGAATCCTAGCAATCCCAATCTCGGCGCCAGCGGACAACAAGGGATGATCCACGTCACCCGCTTTGTGCAGATGGCATTTGCGAGGGCTCGGCGCTTTATTTCTTTTGCGCGGTGCTCTCGCGGACGACTAACTCGGGTTCAAGCACAATTTCTCTGGGATACTCAGCCCCGGCCGGGCCGGTAATGCGCTTCAGCAGGGTTTCTGCCGCAACAACGCCCATCTGGCGGAGCGGCTGGCGAACCGTTGTAAGACTCGGATTATGAAACGCCGCGCCTTGAATATCGTCCCAGCCAATCACGGAAACATCCTCAGGCACGCGCCTGCCCGTTTCGCGAAGCGCTTTGATCGCGCCCATGGCGGAGATATCGTTGAACGCAAATAACGCCGTGAATTGCGGATTGCCTTCCAGAAGTTTCCGAGTGACCCGGTGGCCTACCTCGGGAGACGGTGAATCGCTATCCAGTTGAACGGTGAGTCTTTCATCGATGGTAATCCCAAGTTCCCCGGCAACCGCCAGGATCGCCTGCCAGCGAGTCTCTGTATCCGAACTGAAATCCTGACCCTTGATGAGCGCGATTCGCGTATGACCCAGGCGATGCAGGTGCTCGAGAGCGAGATGAGCGCCGAGATTGTGGTCAAGAACGATGTTCGTGACTCCCTTGACGTGGCGGTGCCCGGAGATCGACACGGCAGGAATGTCACAGTTCCCGCTGTAAATCGTGTCCACGGCAATGATGCCTTCCGCCGCGCGCTGCCGAAGAAGGTGGGGATATTCCTCGATCAAGTCCTTGCGGTGACGGTGGCTCACCACAAAATAGAAGTAGCCTTCCTGGAACAGGTGGTCTTCAACACCCGATAAGACCATTGAGGAGTACCCTTCACTGATTTCCGGTACCATCACACCGATGGTGAAGCTCCTCTTTTGCCGGAGTGACCGGGCCATGAGGTTCGGACGATATTTGAACTTGCGGGCCGCGGCCCAGATACGCTCTTGCGTGACATGAGGGATGGACTTGGCGCCCGGCGAGCGGTTGATCACCAACGAAATGGTGGCCGTCGAAAGGCCCAGGTGTTCAGCAAGAGCCTTCATGCTGATCGAACCGCCTGCAGGTTCTCCAGAATTATCCGGTGGCAGTATCTTAGCGCGCGCCATGGAGGTTGATGTGCGGTAGTCTGACATAATGAAGCCCCTCGAACAACACGATCGGGCTCCAAATCACAGCCATATGGCCGGCGGGTGATCGGGGAGTTATGATAGAATCCAATTGCTAAATCGATTTAGCACATAGTATGCGGCCACCGGTCTTCGGCTATCTTAGGGGTGAGTAGCCTTCGGCCGCCGGCTATTGAAGACCTTGAAATTCGTACAAAGCTTGATGGCCTTGCGGAGGTAATTCTGCGATGAACGGTGACCTGGTACTCGCGCCGGGAATTGGGTTTTTTATTCCTTCTGGTTTCGCCGCAAGCAATTTCATATTCCGCTGAGGATTCTCCCCCATGCTCTGGAATTCATGTCAACGGCATCTCAAGTCGCATTTCATCGTGGCGTTTCTGTTTGCGCTGGCAAGTTTTGGCCAATCCGCGAGGCTACTCGCCCAGGCACTTAATCCGGCAGGCCATCCCACTGCTCTCACCCGTTCTTCCCTGACGGATCCTGCCATCGAGAAGCGCGTCGATGCCCTGTTGAAACAGATGACTCTCGAGGAAAAGGTCGGGCAACTTGCGCAATATTCTTCCGGCGCGCCTACCGGCCCGAATGCGGGAAAAGCAGACTATCCGAGCATGATTGCCAGGGGAGAAGTAGGATCACTTTTCAATCTGGATAGTGCGCACGCCGCGAACCAGTATCAGCATATCGCGGTGGAAAAATCCCGGCTGCACATACCGTTGCTGTTTGGCCTCGATGTAATTCACGGTTTTCGAACCACCTTCCCCGTGCCTTTGGCTCTCGCCTCTACCTGGGATCCTTCCATTGTTGAAAAGGCGGCGCGCATCGCGGCGCAGGAATCCTCGGCAGCCGGCGTACGATGGGCCTTTTCTCCAATGGTGGACATCGCGCGAGATCCGCGCTGGGGCCGCATCGTGGAAGGAGCCGGCGAGGATCCTTATCTGGGCAGTGTGATGGCGCGCGCCTATGTTCGTGGATACCAGGGCAACAGCCTGAGGGACAAGGAAAGCATCGCGGCCTGCGTCAAGCATTTCGTCGGATACGGCGCGGTGGAAGGGGGGCGCGACTACAATACCGCGGAGATTTCCGAGCACACGCTCAGGGAAGTCTATCTTCCGCCGTTTTACGCGGCCATTCGTGAAGGCAGCGCGTCAGTCATGAGTTCGTTCAACACGATCAACGGATTGCCCGCAACCGCAAATCCCTTCACTTTGACGCAGATTCTGCGCAAAGAGTGGGAATTCCCCGGCCTAGTGGTGAGCGATTGGACCTCCGTGGGTGAATTGGTTGCGCACGGCATCGCATTGGACAAATCCGGCGCCGCGCGAAAAGCGATGAACGCCGGCGTGGACATGGACATGGTGAGCGATTCCTACCATCCGCACCTGGCCGATCTGGTGAAGAGCGGCAAAGTTTCTCAAGCCCGGCTTGATGCGGCTGTGCGGGATGTCCTTCGCGTGAAATTTGCACTGGGATTGTTCGAAGATCCCTTCACGGACGAATCACGTGAAATTCAGGGAGCGCTTCCCAAAGAGCGCCTGGAAGCAGCACGGCTCGCAGCGGAACTCTCCTTCGTTCTCCTGAAAAATTCCGTCGTAGGCTCCCGGCCGGTTTTACCTCTTACCGCGGAATCCGGAACGATCGCTTTGATCGGGCCGCTTGCCGACGACGCAAGAAATATGCTTGGGGCTTGGGGAGGGCGCGGACGCCCGGAGGATGTGGTGACGCTCAAGATGGCGCTGGAGCAAAGAGTCGGCGCCGAAAAAATCCAGTATGCCAAGGGTGGAGAACTTCAAAACTCCAGCGACGCGGAAATACAAAAAGCGGTTGAGACGGCCAAACAAGCGGAGGTAGTGCTCATTGCCCTGGGAGAGGAAGCCAGTGAGCAAACAGGAGAGGCGGCGTCGCGCGTCTATCTCAACTTGCCCGGGCGGCAGCAGGAATTGCTGGAAAAGGTCACCGCCACCGGGAAACCCGTGGTGTTGCTGCTTTTCAGTGGAAGACCGCTGACGCTTCCCTGGGAATTTGAACATGTGCCCGCGATTCTGGCCGCATGGTTTCCCGGAATCCAAGCCGGCCCGGCGCTCGTGAGGGTTCTCTTTGGCGACGTCGCGCCAAGCGGAAAGCTGGTGGTCAGTTGGCCGCGAACGATTGGGCAAATCCCGATTTATTACAATGCGCTCAACACCGGCCGTCCGGCAGGCAGCACGGATCTTACGCATCCCCCTGGAAACTCATTGGAAAAATATGTTTCACGCTATATAGACGAGGTGAATAGCCCGCAGTTTCCCTTCGGCTTTGGACTTTCCTACTCGTCGCTGGAGTATTCCCAGACGCATGTGGATTCGGCAAAGCTGAGCGCATCGGCATTAAACGCAAATTTGCGGCGTGCGGCGACGGACAATGCCCTTCACGCAACCGCCAGCGCCAACGTGAAGAATACGGGGAACCGCGCGGTGGATGAGATCGTCCAACTGTATATCCGGCTGACCGGCACGAGCATGGAAGAACCGGTTCGCCAGCTCGTGGGCTTCAAACGCATTTCCCTTGCTCCCGGTGAGAGCCAGACGGTAAGTTTCCCTCTTAGCGCTGAAACTTTTTCGTTGTGGGATATGCAAAATATACTGAGAGTGGAACCCAGCCATGTCCAACTCTGGATCAGCCCGGATTCTTCTCGCGGGCTGCCCGTGGAATTGGAAATCGTCGAATAGCGAGGAACTCCGCTTTGAAAATCCATGAACCAAACCGAAGAAAATGGCTGCGATTGTGCGGCTCCTACCTGTCACTGGCGCCATTTGCTTCCTTGTTGAGTTGTAACAGTGGATCGCAGAACTCGCGGAATTCCACTGGCACGTCATTCCAGGGGACCGACGCGCAGTTGCTGGACGATTTGCAGCGTGCGTCCTTCCAATTCTTCTGGAATGAAACCAATCCTGCCACCGGCCAGGTGAAAGATCGCGCTTTTCTGAACGGCAACGATACTCGCACGATGGCCAGTATTGCCGCCACCGGCTTCGGCCTGACGGCATTGTGCATCGGCGATTCCCGGGGTTACGCGAAGACTGCGGACATTATCACGCGGGTACGCAATACGCTGCAATTCATCTACCAGAAGATGCCCAACGTGCACGGTTTCTACTATCACTTCGTGGACATGAATACCGGGCAGCGCTGGGCCAAAAGCGAACTTTCCTCCATCGATACTTCCCTGCTGCTTTGCGGCGTGCTGACGGCGCGCCAATATTTTCAGGACGCGATGATTCAGGATCTGGCGACGAAAATTTATGCACAGGTGGACTGGCCGTGGATGATGAACGGCGGCCCCACGTTTTCGATGGGCTGGACGCCGGAGTCCGGTTTTCTTTCCGCCCGCTGGGAACACTATTGCGAGCTGATGATGATCTACCTGCTGGGAATCGGCTCCACGACCCATCCGGTTCCAGCGGCCAGCTGGAGCGCGTGGACGCGCCCGACGGTTACTTTCCAGGGCCTGACTTACATTTCGGGCAATGACCCGCTCTTCACGCACCAGTATTCTCATGCGTGGTTCGATTTCCGGAATAAGAAGGACGCCTACGCAAATTATTTCGATAATTCGATCACGGCGACAAAGGCGCACAAGCTGTTCTGCTTGTCGCTGAAGTCGCAATTCGGCGATTATTCGGACGACCTCTGGGGAATTTCGGCTTCGGATTACGTGAAGGGATATACAGCGTGGGGCGGCCCGCCGCCGCAAGGGCCGATCGACGGCAGCATTGTTCCCAACGCAACCGGAGGCTCATTGCCCTTCTTATATACCGACTGCTTGCGCGTGTTGCGCACGATTCGCGGCGCCTACGGATCCAAAGCCTGGGGCCTCTACAGTTACGTTGACGCCTTCAACCCGCTCACCGGCTGGTACGACACCGACGTCCTGGGAATCGATCTCGGCATCACCATGGTAATGGCCGAAAACTATCGCACCGGCCTCGTGTGGAACACGTTTATGAAGAATCCCGAAGCGCAATCGGCGATGCAAAAGGTCGGCTTCAAGCCAGCTTAGAAACCCCCGAAACTACTTTCCATTTTCATGTGAGGCTTCGCAACCCACATGCGCATTCGAAGAGTGTTTGGGAAAACCTGCCAACGAGAGAGCTTCCCGGGGTGTGGGGAACTCGTTGGCAGGTTGCCGCCTTGCGCAAAAGGAGGCGCCGGGGTGAAGCGCCTCCGGGAAAGGGTTAATTAGAAGCTGAAGCGGATCCCGAGCGTAACAACACGGGCGGCAAGCGCGCCCGTAATCGTGCCGAAGTCTGAGTTGCTGGTGTTGTTCGAGATTTGATTCGGGTCAAGGTTCAAATTGTTGAACAGATTGTAGGCGTCAAGTCGCATCTCGATGTTGGCGTTTTCCCCGAGCACCGGCATTTTCGGGAGGCCGAAGGCCTTGGCCAGGGTCAGGTCCACGTCCTTATATCCGGGCATATTGAGTGAATTGCGATGCACGGCCGGGACCGGAGGAAGCGAGGTTCCAAAGAACGCAGAGTAGTTTGGCGGGGCAAAGTAGGCCGCTCCGCCCTTGGGAAAGTTCGAATTAGCCACTGTCTTAAATGCATCGATGCTGGTGCTGCCGCCTGCGCCCCCCAGATTGGCAGCAGGCAACAGCGACCCGTAGCCGCAAGTTGGGCAATAGGTGTTTCCGCCATTGACGTTCACAAACGGAGTCCAGGGGAATCCAGAGTGCATATTGAAGATGCCGCTGAGCGACCAGCCATCGACGACGTGGTGCAGCCAGCTTTCGCTGTGGTGGAAGAACACCGGCTGCCAGACGCCGAAGATCTTGAAAGCCTTGCCGACGTTGTAGTCGCAGCGCCCGTAATTCAGGTCGCCGTTAAAGGGATAGGGTTGTTCGGAGAAAGGCGCGGAGCTGGTGTCCATGCACTTCGACCACGTGAATTGCGTATCGGCCGAAAATTCATGCGAGAAGCGATGCTTCAACTCAAGGAGCATTGCGTTGTAGTTGCCACGGCCGTTCAAATTCCAGAAGTCCCCGCCGCCGATCTGTGGATTGGAGGCAAAGCCTCTGGTCGCAGGGACAGCCAGCGGGTTCTCATGGAAATAGGTGTTACGCGACAAGCTACCTTGATATCCCAGCGAAGCCACGAAATCGTGGCCCAGGTCATATTGGGCGTCCACAGACCAGTGATGGGTTCGTGTGGTGGGCAGGGTCCCGGGGAAGATTTGAACGCCGACGGTGCCGGTGGTTGGCAAGCCATTCGGGCCAAGAGGCGAAACGGTGGCCGGGTTCGACGGGTAGCCACTTGCGTTGTTCGGACTTGAAGAAAGGGCGTAGAGGATGCCGCAGTTCGGCACCGGCTGTGCGCAGGGCGCACCCGGCTTGGGCAAAAGCAACGTCGGGGACACTGATAACCCTGGATTTTGAAAGATGTTTGCCGAAATGGCGATCTGTTGCGCGTTATAACTCAGGCCATAGCCGCCGCGAATAGCCAGCTTGTCCTTGAAGCGAGTCGGACTCCAAGCGAATCCAACCTGAGGCCCGAAGTTATTTTTTTCCGCGTCCCAGGAGTGCGCAGGCCTGACCACCAAGCCCGTCAGAAAGTTGGCCCCTTGGCCGGGGAAGGCCGTGAACAGATTGCCCTGTTTGGAGGACAGCGGACCGAAGTAGGACCAACGAAGGCCCAGATTGAGGGTCAGGTTTCTGCGGAGCTTGAAGTCATCTTGAATAAACAGGCCCCAGATGTTTTGGCGGTCATCCTGGCGAAGCGCTGTGGGGAATCCGGTATTCGGATTGAAGTTCGCCTGTTGCTGGCGTGGGGCATCATTCAAGAAGTCCCAGATATTGAAGAAGAAGTAGCTCGGCACGGCATTCCCGTCAGTCGAATTGTTTTGCAGGAAAAAGAGGCGCGTGACCTCACCGCCGAACTTAATCGTGTGGCGCCCATGAATCTTCGTAGCCACGTCCTTGAAGGTATAAGTCCACTGGTCGAAAATGTTGCCCACGTTCGGACCAAACGAGCTGATCGTAATGCTGCCCGTCTTCAAAATATTGTCTTGGGGAAGGCCCACAGGAGCCTGCGGGTTGGAAGCGATTTCGTTAAATTTCCAGTTGGCGGCATTCACACGAAATTCGTTCAGGAAGTCGGATGAGATCGTATGGTCCCAGATGGCCGAGAGCGCTTTATGGAGCTCATTATGGTGAAAGACGTCATAGCCGCGGTTGCCGTTAAGGTTGTCTGTGTTCGAGGGAACCCAATAAATGGCAAACCCGACGCGATCCTTTAGCGTGACATTGGCATCGAGGCGGCCATTGTACTGAGAGGCCGTAAAGTGGGTTTGATTGATGGTGAAGTAGTTCGCAATGTCGGCAACGTTACCAAGGTTCTCAGGACCGCCACTGCCGTTTCCGCCCGTGCCAGGGTGACCTGGGCCAGTCCAACCGGTGTCCTGCCCTGCTTGAACGCTTCCCAACGGGAACAACGCGGGATTCAGAGGTGTGCCGATGTTTAGCCCTTGGCCCGGAATCGTTCTGCAGTTTACCCCTTCTGTCAAACCAGCAGCCGCGCAAGTGGCGGCCGTGTTGAGCGTACCAACGACTGCGTTACCCGGGAAAGAGAGATACTTCGATGCGATACTCCCCGCAGGCGCCAAGGCGGCGAAGGCCGGGGTTTCGAACCAGGCGTTCCCCTGTTGGGGGGAGGCGGGTTCACGGACAGTCTCATAGTTGAAGAACGCGAAGATCTTGTTTTTCCAGATCGGGCCACCGACGCTGCCGCCAAACTGCTCGAACTTGTTGGTGTCTTTCGTCACCGGACGCTGGAATCCATTGAACCGCTGGTGGGCATTTAGGCCTGGCTGGTGGCTGTTGAGAAAGAGACTGCCGTGGAAGTCGTTGGTACCGCTCTTGGAGATGATCTGAAGCTGCGCACCGCTGAACCGCCCGTCTTCCGCGTCGTAGCTGTTGGTAACTATTTTTATGCTATCAATGGAATCTTCCGACGGCGTGATGATCGTCGAACCGCCCCAAACAACGCTGGTGGTGCTGATACCGTCAATCGAAACGCCATTGTTCTCCGTCTGTTGCCCATTGGAAATCACCTGCGCACCGTTTTCGGTTTTGAAGATGCCGTCCGCCCCTCCGGAAGCGCCGCCCCCAGTTTGTGTGCCGGGAAGGTTAAAATGGCCGCCGCCGCCGCCCTGCGAGCCGTCAGCAAAGGCGCCAGGGGCCAACTGCGCCAGCTTTAGAGGGTCTCTCCCGAAAGATGGCAGGTGTTGGATTTGGTTCGAGTTAACGACCCCGTTGATAGACGCGGTCTCCGTATCAATGAGCGGAGTCGAATCACCGCTCACCGTAATAGTTTCGTTGACCTGCCCAAGTTCAAGCTGAATGTTCAAGGCGTTCGACTGTTCGGCGATGACGCCGACGTTCTGGAGGAACTTCTTCTTGAAGCCCGTCTTCTCGACGGTAAGAGAAAACTTGGCGGGAGGAAGGGCGTTGAAGTTGTAAACGCCGTTCTCGTCGCTCGTAGCGGTCAACGCCTGATTGGTGTCCAGGTTCGTTAGCGTCAGAGTCGCCCCCGAGACCACGGCCCCAGCCGGATCGGTCACCACTCCCTGAATCGAAGCTCGGTATTGCGCGCGAGCCGAAACGGACCAGAACAGCATAACCACCAGGAAAAGCATCTTGCATCGCATATTCGTTCACCTCGGAATGGATATCGCGGAGACCTTCCATCTCCCGACTTGACCCCACTTCTTACGGCTTGAAACTCAATTCGGCACACCACTTCCTGCAAAGTAGCTGCGCTCCTAGGATTTAATCTGTTGGCTGGTTATTGTCGCCGCGCTGCTGGCATCTTCTGGCCGCAGGGCATTCGAACTCGAGATGGCAAGTATGAGAATCACCCGAAAAGACAGCCCGGAAAAGCGCATGCGTATTCCTTCGCCTTCCTTAGTTGTTCGGATGCTGCACCACACCCGTTAGTAAATCGGTTGAGCGACCAATTGGGGCGAGTATATGTATCTGTTTCCTGGATGTCAACAATCGATTCTCGTGGACCAGTCGGGCGGACCACTCGGCCTGGACGGCGCCTCCCCCGCCTTCCGCGTTCCGGCCTGCGGTTCCCGGGATGAGCTGCAACTCGAGGCTTTGCCTGGACGTGTAGAGGTATTGTTTTCAGTTGTAAGTTCTGGGCCGACAAGAATCGGAGAACGCGAGAGGACCCCTGCCGAGGAGACGTCACAAAAGAGGATCTAGGCGAACCGCCGGGAGCAATACGGGTTGCACTGGTGATGTTCTCTGGTCCAGAGGCGTTCGGGAAATTTGGATGAGCAAGATTTTTGGAGCGGGCGATGGGAATCGAACCCACGTCCGAAGCTTGGGAAGCTCCCGTTCTGCCACTGAACTACGCCCGCTCGTTGTTTCTGATTGTACTTGTGAATTGGATTTTGGTCCAGGAGTTCGATTCGTTCATCCAGCACTGCAGCGGGTCGGCATGCGCGGAGCGCAAGTCCGTTGGTTAGAACGCTGCCACGTCATTGGTTAGAATCCCACACTGTCACGGCCAATTCCCTTTCCTTGTTCCAAACCCACGGGAAATCCGCGTATATAGGCATACATATAAGGATGCTTTTCGCGAGCAGCTCTCTCCAAAACTTGTAGCCGGCCCACAAAGTGGAATGACCCCTTGAATTGGCACACTCGCGATGGGCACACTCTCCGGGAGAGGAAAGGCGAATGGAGAGAAGAAAGCGATATTCCCGAAAGTTCCAGCGCATGGCCGTAGAGCGCATGAAGACCTGCGAGAGCGTCGATGAGTTGGCCAGAGAGCTGGGGGTGACTCGACGGTGTTTCTATAAGTGGCGTACTAAGCTCGAGACGGTTGAACCTGGTGAAGAAGCGGCGCGCCCGAGCACACATGCATCAGCCCAGCGAAAAGAAATCCTCCAGCTAAAGCGCTTGCTCGCCGAGAAGGCGATGGAGGTGGATTTTTTCAAAGGTGCCTTGCAAAAAGTAGAGGCTCGACGCCGGCGCAGCAGCGGCTCTGGCGGGAAGGCATCTACGAACACATCCGAGAACTGATGCCATTGCAAGGCAGGCTGAGCATCGAGCACATGTGTCAGTTGGTAGTGGTGACTCGCAGAGGTTTCTACCGGTCGTTACGACAGCGGGAACCAGCAGAGGAAGAGACGGAAGTGCGCTCACAACCAACTCTGGGTCGCAGACATCACCTATGTTCGCCTGAAAGGAGAGTTTGTCTACCTAGCGGTGATCCTCGATAGTTTCTCTCGCAAAGTTGTAGGGTGGGCTGTGGATCGAACGATGATAAGTAGTCGTCTCACGGTGGCTGCGCTGGAGCGTGCCGTCGCAGAACGACAGCCGCAAGCGGGATTGGTGCACCATTCCGATCGAGGGCTTCAATATGCGAGCCCGGAATATGTGGCGACGCTGGACAAGTACGGCATCGTCGCGAGTATGAGCCGTCCCGCGAACCCGTACGACAATGCGAGCTGCGAAAGCTTCATGAAGACACTGAAGCGAGAGGAAATTTACGCAAACCGGTACAACAACCTAGAGCAGTTGCGCACGAACATCGAAGAGTTCATCGAGGAGTATTACAATCGGCAGCGACTGCACTCGGCCTTGGGCTATCGACCTCCCGAGGAATTCGAACAACAAAGCGAACCGGGACACCCGGCAGACACTCTGGGTGCAACCGTGCAGTTGATTGTGAACGATGGGAACGGTGAGAACGAAGAGCGGGCTTCTACAGGGCTATCTGGGGAAGGGGACTCAAACGCCGTCCCCTTCCCCAGACCCCAACCCTTGCTAGGAGATGCAAAGACGTTGAAATAAAGTCGGAGACTGTGCCCAAAGTTTTTGTGACACTTTAGGGGGTCACCTCAAAGCCAGGGTCCAACTGGGGTCCAAAACTTGGCCTCGGGGTCTCATTGGTGTAAGGGCAACCGAATCAATGGGACTTAGAGAGTGATCGGTACTTCAAATCCTGCTTCGGCAAAATGGGCGTCCGCACAGCAATGTGCGGGAAGATCACTCGTGAAAGTCGGTGGAACCTAAGGCCCGAAGCCGAGTTGCGGCAAGTACCAATTTCCACGAGGGTCGTGGTGGTCGCGCGCTGCCCGGCTCCATAGGGTGACTTTGGAAGGGCCGTATGCAAGAGAAGTAGCCATCCGATGTAACCATAAATAAGAAGGGCGCTTAAGAAGATTTTCCTCTTGAGCGTCCATGGTTGCGGGGGTCAGATTTGAAGTGACGACCTCGGGTTATGTCATCTGACTCAGCTTTCGCTGAGAGTCAGACTGTATCTTCATCCCGCGTGACGGGATGCTCGCCATCCAGTCTCTACGCCTTCCTCGTTCTTCCGAGGCTTGGTTCGGTATTGCCGTATCAGATCCAGAATTCTTAATCTCTATATCAAGCGGCGAATTGAATGTGTTGACGGCGGTGGCTCTGAACTTTGAGAACTTGGTCGCGAAGGTACTCCCAATAACAATTTCCTCCGCCGCGATGGTGAAAGAAAAGGGGCGCCTGATTGGGATTGGGATTTTTGAACCTGACGAACACTTCTCCACTCTCGATAATCCGGCCGCACTTTGTGCACTGCTGTACTTCAGGCATTGTTTCCTCACTTATAGAAGACTCGAGCAGGCCTTTGCGATGTTAATGGGTGACACGCTCGCCTCTCGAGACCGTCGGATACTGGTCCTACGGTTGGAACTTGTAACCAGAG